>NPIF01000065.1_pt1 | contig 47415 bp, 37 predicted proteins | sample 8637461 | NCBI WGS metagenome assembly NPIF01 (sample SAMN07420641, study PRJNA396082) | bioreactor metagenome | isolation source: sample BR12 brine-fed electro-methanogenic bioreactor BR | place: Japan: Kochi | collected 2016-12-09
ATGAAGCCGGCGCCGCCGGTGACGATCAGGGTCTGCATGGACAGGCCGTTCTCCCCTTCAATCCGCCACAGCATACCGGTTCCAGGCTCCGATCGTGAGTGTGCGCGTCCGGCCCGGCCCCGTTGGCATGTCTCAGGCCGGATCGTCCGCGCGGATGCTGAAGCGGAAGCCCCGGTCCCGGAACACCCGCAGGCAGGCATCCACCATCATCCCGTTGTAACGGCTGCCGCGGCCAGCCTCGATCTCCATCAGCGCCTGTTCGATGCGGAGTGCCGGCCGGTAGGGCCGGTGGGAGGCCATCGCCTCCACCACGTCGGCCACCGCGAGGATCTGGGCCTCGGGCAGAATGGCATCGCCCGTCAGCCCCTCGGGATAGCCGCTGCCGTCGAGACGTTCGTGGTGCTGGAGAATGGCCCGGGCGAGGGGCCAGGGCGTCACGACATCCTGCATGATCTCGAAGCCCACCCGGGCGTGGGTCCTGATGAGGCTCATCTCGATGGGGGTGATGGCGCCGGGCCGGGTCAGGATCTCCGCCGGGATGTAGATCTTGCCGATATCGTGGATCAGCGCCGCCAGCCGCAGCCCTTCCGCCCGCTCTGTGTCCCAGCCGATCTCGGTGGCGATGGCCGTGGCCAGTTCGGCCACCCGCTCCTGGTGACCGGCGGTATAGGGATCCCGGGCCTCCACGGTTCGGGCCACGGCCCGCACCGTCTGCAGCAGGGCCTGGCCGAGATGCCCGCGGATACGGTCGCGCTCCGCGCTGGTGTGCAGGGCGCGCAGGCCATAGCTCACGTCGTCGGCCAGCTCCCCCAGCAGGGCCATCTCCTCCTTGTCGAAGACCTCCGGCTCCCGCGCATAGACCGCCAGCGAGCCGGCGACCTGATCGCCGTTGAACAGGGGCAGGGCGGCGATGGAACCGAAGCCATGCTCCCGGGCCACCTCGAACCAGGGGGAGAAGTCCGGGTCCGCCTCGATCCGGCGCACCACCACCGGCTCTCCCGTGCGGATGGTACGGCCGACGGGACCCTGGCCGAGGGGGTCGTCCCCCCAGGTGACGGTGATCCGGTTCAGGTAGTCGCCGCCGGCGCCGGCATGGGCCGCCGGGAGGACGGTTTTCGCGGCGTCCTGCCCGGCGAAGCCGATCCAGGCGAGGGGGTAGCCGCCCTGCTCCACCAGGGTCCGGCAGATCGATTGCAGCAGGCTGGACTCGTCCGGAGAGCGCACCAGCGCCTGGTTGCACTCCGACAGGGTGCGCAGGGCGCGGTTGAGGCGGCGCAGGTGCAGTTCGGCGCGCCTGCGCTCGGTGATGTCCTCGAGTATGCAGTGGGTGCGCAGGAAGTGCCCGTTGCTGTCCAGGCCGATGCGGCCGTCATAGATGACCGTCAGGTAGGTTCCGTCCTTGCGGCGCAGGTCGAATTCCACCGCGTGGATATGGCCGTCATGCTTGAAACGGGGAAAGCGCTCCCGGAACAAGGCCTGCTGGGTCTCGGGCAGCAATTCCCCGAACCAGCGCCCGATGACCTCTCCGCGCTCGTAGCCCAGGGTCTCCTGCCAGGCACGGTTGACGTCCAGGATGCGTCCCTGCGCATCGAGCGACTGGTAGCCCAGCGGGGCATTCTCGTAGAGCGCCCGGAAATGGGCCTCGCTCTCGCGCAGTTCGGTTTCACTCCGTTCACGGCGGCGGGCGATGAGGTAGACCACCAGGCTGGCGCCGATAACGAAGAGGATGCCCTTGAGGTGCTGCAGCCACGACCGGATCGCGGCATCGTGGCTCAGTCGTTCGACGATGAGGTCGGTAAGCAGGATCCAGCCTCCGCCGAGAGCGAGGAACAGCCCCGCGGCCCTGAGGGCGGGGGAGTGCGGGCCGCGTCGGCGTGGAGTCATGCAATCCTCTGCTGCGGTCCCGGAACAGGCAGGAAAAACCCACGCGGTGACACGTGGTTACCACCTCCAGAACCGAGAATTGCACAGGCGTGGGCGATGTCGCCACATTCGGATTCCCCGGGCCGTGAAAAATTGTGTCCGGCGGTTCGGCTCAGCGGGTCCGGTCCATCTGCCGGTAGCCGATGGCCTCGGTGAGGTGGGTCACCGACAGGGCCTCAGCGCCGTCCAGGTCGGCGATGGTGCGGGCGAGCTTGAGCACGCGGCGGTGGGCGCGGGCGGAGAGCCCGAGCCGTGCCGTGGCCTGGGCCAGCAGGGCGCGGCCGGCCGCGTCGGGGCGGCAGTGGCGGTCGATGGCGCGCTCGTCGAGGATGGCGTTGGGGCGGTCCGAGCGGGCCTGCTGGCGCTTGCGCGCGGCGCAGACCCGTTCGCGCACCGCCGCGCTGGTCTCGGCGCGCGGGTCGGCCGCGGTCAACGCTTCCGCCGGCAGCGGCGGCACCTCCACGTGCATGTCGATGCGATCGAGCAGCGGGCCGGAGAGGCGGGCGCGGTAGCGGAGCACCTGCTCGGCGCTGCAGCGGCAGCGCCCCGAGGGGTCGCCCAGGTAGCCGCAGGGACAGGGGTTCATGGCCGCCACCAGCTGGAACCGGGCGGGGAACTCCGCCTGGCGGGCGGCGCGGGAGATGGTGATGCGGCCCGATTCCAGCGGTTCGCGCAGCACCTCCAGCACCCGGCGGTCGAACTCGGGCAGCTCGTCCAGGAACAGTACGCCGTGATGGGCCAGGGAGATCTCACCGGGACGGGGGGTGGTGCCGCCGCCCACCAGCGCCACCCCCGAGGCCGTGTGGTGGGGGGCGCGGAACGGGCGCACGCCCCAGCGCCCGGGCTGGAAGGGTGTGCCGCTGATGGAGGCCACCGCCGCCGCCTCCAGGGCCTCCGCGTGGGACATGGGCGGGAGCAGCCCCGGCAGGCGGCTGGCGAGCATGGTCTTGCCGGTGCCCGGGGGGCCGATGAGGAGCAGGCTGTGGCTGCCCGCGGCGGCGATCTCCAGCGCCCGGCGGGCGCGGTGCTGGCCGCGCACCTCGGCCAGGTCGAGGCCGTCGGCCGGGTCGACGGGGCCGGGCCGGTAGTGGTGGGGTGTGATCCGCTCCCGGCCCAGCAGGTGGGCGCAGACGCCCAGCAGGTGCCCGGCGGGCAGGATCTCGGCCGCACCGGGCAGGGCCGCCTCGTCGGCATTCTCCCGCGGCACTACCAGGCGGTGACCGTCCCGGCCCGCGGCCAGGGCCGCCGGCAGCAGGGCGGGCACGCCGCGCAGGGCCGCGCCCAGCGCCAGCTCACCGAGGAACTCCACGTCCGCCAGCGCCGCGCGGGGCAGCTGGCCGGAAGCGGCGAGGATTCCCACGGCGATGGGCAGGTCGAAGCGGCCGCCCTCCTTGGGGAGATCGGCGGGGGCGAGATTGATGGTGATGCGCCGCGGAGGGAACTGGAAGCCGGCGTTCTGCAGCGCCGCGCGGACCCGGTCCTTGCTCTCGCGCACCGCCGCCTCCGGCAGCCCGACGATGGACAGGCCCGGCAGGCCGTTGGCCAGGTGCACCTCCACGCTCACCAGCGGGGCGTGCAGGCCCGCGGCGGCGCGGCTCAGCACCACGGCCAGCCCGGGCTTGCCGTCGCCGCGGGCGGCGGACGGCGCGGCGCCCGCGCGCGCGGCGGGCGTGATGTCAGGATCCTGTGGCATGGACTTCCCTGTCCGTCAGGCGGCGGCGCTCCTGCCGTCGCGGGGCCGTGGCCCGTCAGTGGCCCGGGGTGGCGGCTCCCGGGTCATCCTGCAGGCGGCGCTCGAGCAGCGCCACCTGCCGTTCCAGCTCCTCCAGCCGGGCCCGGGTGCGCGCGAGCACTTGGGCCTGGACGTCGAACTCCTCGCGGCTGACCAGATCCAGCTTCTCGAAGGTGGAGCTGAGCAGGGCGCGGAAGCTGCGCTCCAGCTCCGAGCGCATCTCCCGTGCTCCGGGCACCGCGCCGGCGAGGCGCTGGGAGAGTTCATCGAGTCGTTTCGGGTCGAGCACCGGTTGTATTCCTCGGCAGGTTTGAAGGTCCCGGCGGCCGGACGCGCTCCGCGGGAGCCCGTCGCGCCTGCATGGGAGACCAGTTTACCGCATCACTACCGGATCTCCGGCAGCGGCCGGATGCGGTGTGCCGCCCCAGTTTACGAAAATCACGTGCCGGTGGACATGGAGGGCGTGCACCAGATTGGTGCGGATTGGGGCGCAATTCCGGATCCCGGGGGCCGGGCCCCATTCTAACCCATTGATAATCCGTGGCTCCTGCAACTGGCACGGAAGCTGCTCATATCCGGGTGGATGCCGTGCGGCACTTCGCGGCACGGTGGGAACGGTGGCGGGGTCGGTGGGCCCCGGACGGAGGAACAGATCCTATGAAACTGGTAACGGCAATCATCAAGCCCTTCAAGCTGGATGACGTGCGCGAGGCGCTCTCGGAGGTGGGGGTGCAGGGCATCACGGTCACCGAGGTGAAGGGTTTCGGGCGGCAGAAGGGCCACACCGAGCTCTACCGCGGGGCGGAGTACGTGGTGGACTTCCTGCCCAAGGTGAAACTGGAGGCCGCGGTCCCGGACGCCCAGGTGGAGGGGGTCATCGAAGCCATTACGGGCGCCGCCCGGACGGGAAAGATCGGCGACGGCAAGATCTTCGTCTCCGTGCTGGAGCAGGGGGTGCGCATCCGCACCGGGGATATGGGCGATGAGGCTCTGTGAGGCCGGGAGAGGCATACCGATGAAAACCGCAAACCGATTCCTGGCATTCGCCGCCCTGCTGGCGGGGCCGGGCCTGGCCCTGGCGGCCGACGCGGCGGGTCCCGATTCCGGCGACACCGCCTGGATGCTCACCGCCACGGCCCTGGTGCTGTTCATGACCATTCCCGGTCTGTCGCTGTTCTACGCCGGCATGGTGCGCAGCAAGAACGTGCTCTCGGTGCTGATGCAGTGCTTCGCCATCACCGCGCTGATGTCGGTGCTCTGGGCGCTGTACGGCTACAGCCTGGCCTTCGACACCGCCGGCATGGAGGCGGGGGTGACCAACCTGCGCTCCTTCGTGGGCGGCCTCGACCTGGCGTTCCTGGGCGGGGTGACGGTGGACAGCCTCACCGGCACGGTGCCGGAGACGGTGTTCATGACCTTCCAGATGACCTTCGCCATCATCACCCCGGCGCTCATCGTGGGCGCCTTCGCCGAGCGCATGAAGTTCTCCGCCATGCTCTGGTTCATGGGGCTGTGGTTCACGCTGGTCTACGCGCCCATCGCCCACATGGTCTGGAGCGGTGACGGCGGGTTCATGTGGGACCTGGGGGTGTTCGACTTCGCCGGCGGCACGGTGGTGCACATCAACGCCGGCATGGCGGGGCTGGTGGCGGCCATCATGCTGGGGCGGCGCAAGGGCTGGCCCACCACCGCCATGCCGCCCCACAACCTGGCCCTCACCGTGGTGGGCGCCTCCATGCTGTGGGTCGGCTGGTTCGGCTTCAACGCCGGCAGCGCGGTGGCCGCCAACGGGACCGCCGGCATGGCCATGGCGGTGACCCAGCTGGCCACGGCGGCGGCGGCGCTGGGCTGGATGTTCAGCGAGTGGCTGAGCCACGGCAAGCCGAGCGTGCTGGGCATCGCCTCCGGCGCGGTGGCCGGGCTGGTGGCCATCACCCCGGCCTCCGGCACCGCCGGCCCCATGGGGGCGCTCGCCATCGGCGTCGCCGCCGGCGTGGGCTGCTTCTTCGCCGCCACCCGCCTGAAGCGCGCCTTCGGCTACGACGACTCCCTGGATGTCTTCGGGGTGCACGGCGTGGGCGGCATCATCGGCGCGCTGCTCACCGGCGTGTTCGCCGATGCGGCCCTGGGTGGCGCGGGGCTGGCCGAGGGCGTGACCATCGGCGGACAGGTCTGGGTGCAGCTGCTGGGGGTGCTCTTCACCCTGGTCTACACCGGTGTGCTGAGCTTCGTCATCCTCAAGGTGCTGGATCTCACCATCGGCCTGCGGGTCAGCGAGGAGGCGGAGACCCAGGGTCTCGACCTGGCGGCCCACGACGAGCGCGGCTACGTGCTCTGAGAAGCCGCTCCCAACCCCATCGACGGGCGCTTCGGCGCCCGTTTCTTTTGTCATCGCGGCAACCGCCCCGGCACGTTTCCCGTGCGCCGCCACCGCTGACCCGGTCCGGCGTGCACCAGGTTGGTGCGCATCCCGGCGGCAAGCCCTCCATTGATGCGTGGCTGGAGGGCGGAATCCTATATAAGAAACTGTTTATTAATGGTAATTCAATAGTGGCACGTCTTCTGCAAAGGACGGGTGGCAAGACTTTTGATTCGGGGTGACGGCCCCAGGCAGGCCCCGCAGGATTCGACCCTAGTGATTCAGGAGAGTGCACACATGATCAAGAAGACCCTTCCCCTGGCCGTGGGCCTGCTGCTGAGCGCCGGCGCGGCACAGGCGGAGCTGTCGGCCAACATCGGCGTCACCAGCGACTATGTCTGGCGCGGCGTCACCCAGAGCGACAATGGCCCGGCGGTGCAGGGTGGCGTGGACTGGAGCCATGACAGCGGCTTCTACCTCGGCACCTGGGCCTCCAACGTGAAGTTCGGCGACGACACCGGCCACGAGCTCGATCTCTACGGCGGCTATGGCGGCTCGGTGGGCGAGTTCGGCTACGACGTGGGGCTGTTCTACTACACCTACCCCTCCTCCTGGGACGCCAACTTCCTCGAGCTGGGTGTGAGCGCCAGCTACCTGATGTTCAACGCCGGCCTCAACTACACCCTGGCCAGCGAGGTGGACGACGGCGCCTTCACCGAAGGTGATCTCTACTACTACGCCGGCCTGAGCTTCGACCTGCCGCAGGAGTTCAGCCTCGGTTTCACCGTCGGCCACTACGACTTCGACTACAGCGGCGCCGATGACTACACCCACTACCAGGTGGACCTGGGCAAGAGCGCCGGTGATTTCGGCGACTTCACCCTGAGCCTCTCCCAGGCCGAGGAAGAGGCGGGCAATCCCAACGGTGATGACGTGATCGCCTTCGTCTCCTGGAGCAAGAGCTTCTGAGACGGCCGGACGACAACGGCATCGGACACACGCAACAGGGGCCCGCGCCAGGCGGGCCCCGGACGGAGGAACAGGACTCATGAAGCTGGTAACGGCAATCATCAAGCCCTTCAAGCTGGATGACGTGCGCGAGGCGCTCTCGGAGGTGGGGGTGCAGGGCATCACGGTCACCGAGGTGAAGGGTTTCGGGCGGCAGAAGGGTCACACCGAGCTCTACCGCGGGGCGGAGTACGTGGTGGACTTCCTGCCCAAGGTGAAGGTGGAGGTGGCGGTCCCGGCCGCGCAGGTGGACCAGGTCATCGAGGCCATCTCGGGCGCCGCCCGGACGGGAAAGATCGGCGACGGCAAGATCTTCGTGGCCGCGCTGGAACAGGTGGTGCGCATCCGCACCGGCGAAACCGGAACGGAGGCGCTGTAACCAGCGCCCCACGAAGCTCCCAGACGTTTGGAGGAAATTACAGTGGAAGCGATCAAAGAACTCAGTTACGCGCTCGACACCTTCTACTTCTTGATGTCAGGCGCCCTGGTCATGTGGATGGCGGCGGGCTTCGCCATGCTCGAGGCGGGCCTGGTGCGGTCGAAGAACACCGCCGAGATCCTGACCAAGAACATCGTGCTGTTCGCCATCGCCAGCATCATGTACCTGCTGGTGGGCTACCAGATCATGTACGGTGACGGGATCAGCTCGGTCATTCCCGGGCTGGGCTTCCTCATCGGCGACGACAACACCGTCGAGGCGGTGCTGGCCGGCGGCGATGACGCGCCCTACTACTCCACCCTGGCGGACTTCTTCTTCCAGGTGGTGTTCGTGGCCACGGCCATGTCCATCGTCTCCGGCGCGGTGGCCGAGCGCATGAAGCTGTGGGCCTTCCTGCTCTTCGCCGTGGTCATGACCGGCTTCATCTACCCGGTGCAGGGCTACTGGAAGTGGGGCGGCGGGTTCCTCGACGAGCTCGGCTTCCTCGACTTCGCCGGTTCCGGCGTGGTGCACCTGGCGGGTGCGGCCGCGGCCCTGGCGGGCGTGCTCCTGCTCGGCGCGCGCAAGGGCAAGTACGGCCCCAACGGCGAGATCCACGCCATCCCCGGCGCCAACCTGCCGCTGGCGACCCTCGGCACCTTCATCCTCTGGCTGGGCTGGTTCGGCTTCAACGGCGGCTCCGAGCTCAAGGTCTCCGACGTGGCCGAGGCCAACGCGGTGGCGATGGTGTTCGTCAACACCAACATGGCCGCGGCCGGCGGCGTGGTGGCGGCGCTCATCACCGCCCGCATCCTGTTCGGCAAGGCCGACCTGACCATGGCGCTCAACGGCGCCCTGGCGGGCCTGGTGGCCATCACCGCCGAGCCGCTCACTCCCGCCCCGCTGCTGGCCACGGCCATCGGCGCGGTCGGCGGCGTGCTGGTGGTGTTCTCCATCATCACCCTCGACAAGCTGAAGATCGACGACCCGGTGGGCGCCATCTCGGTGCACGGCGTGGTGGGCATGTGGGGCCTCATCGCCGTGACCCTGTCCAACGGCGACGCCACCCTCGGGGCCCAGCTGACCGGTCTCGGCACCATCTTCGCCTGGGTGTTCGGCACCTCGCTGGTGGTCTGGTTCGTCATCAAGCTCATCATGGGCATCCGCGTCAGCGAGGAGGAGGAGTACGAGGGCGTGGATATCGGCGAGTGCGGTCTGGAGGCCTACCCCGAGTTCGTCGGCAGCCGCGGCGCCAAGTAGTTCGCAATCCGTTCAGGGAGGAACATGGCGGGCGCCTGCGGGCGCCCGCCTTCGTTTCTGTGACGGGGTTCACGCATGGATACCGCCTCTCACGGTCTATTCTCTAGTAACCCCGTCGGACATCGCCGTGATGGCGGCGGGCAGGTTGTCACGGGACGGCGAGAATCCCGCGAGTAACAAGAAACGCGCCCCGCGGCCTGCCATGGGGCGCCTGCCTGACTGGAGATGCACCCATGGCCTGGCACGGGCGGCTTGGCCGCCTCCACCACGTGCCCGGTCCCACCCGCCCGCGGGTGGGGAGGGTCCCGTGAGGATCGCGCCGCGATTGTCACTGCTGGTCGTGCTGGCCGCTGCCGGCGTGGTGGGAATGGCGGTCGCCCTCGAACGCCTCGATCGGCTGTACCAGGACGAGGCGCGGCTGTTGCGGGACATCACCGCACTCCAGGGGGCGCTCGCGACGGGTGAGCCGCCCGCCGATCCGAAGGCGGTGGGGGCGGCGCTCGATGCCGTCAGCGTGGCGCCCGCCGCCGCCCACCGACGTCCCGAACTGTCCTCCGCGTATCAACGGTGGTTCCGTGATCAGGCCCGTCTGGCCGACGCCGGAGCGCGCCTGGATGCCGCCGCCGCAAGCTTCCGCGATGCCCTGGCCGGGAGAGAAGGGCTCGTGCCGGAGGGACGGCGGGAAGCGTTGTGGACGCTGACCCGGGACACCCTGCTGGCGCACCAGGCCGTGGCGGCCTGGGAGCAGGCCGCCATCCCCCTGCTGGATGCCATCGATGCCGCTCCGGACCTGCGCGAGGCGAGCCGGGCGCTGGTGGCCGCCGTGGAGGCCTACCGGGCCCGGCGTGCCGATGCGGAGGCTGGAACCCGAATCCTGCTGGAGGGGGTAAACCGGCTGGCCCGCGAGGTCGGTGCCGCCACCGATACCCGGGCCGGACAGCTGCGCCGCTGGCGTGACCTGGGGATCGCCGTGCTTACCCTGGTGCTGCTGAGCGCGGGCTGGGTGGTAAGCCGTTCCATCACCGTGCCCCTGGGCCGGCTGCGATGCCAGCTGGAAGCGATCTCCTGCGAAAACCTCGAGCCCGGAGTGCCGCTGTCCGGCGGCGGGGAGTTCGCGGAGCTGGACTCGACCCTCGATCGCCTGGCCGGGCGCCTGCAGGCCGCCCGCAGTGCGCTGGAGGCGCGGGTCAGGGAGCGCACGGCGGCGCTGGAGGCGGCCAACCTGACCCTGCGCGAGGAGGTGAGCGAGCGGCGCCTGGCCGAGGAGCGACTGCTGCTGGCCAGCAAGGTGCTGGAGTCCGCCAGCGAGGCGGTGCTCATCACCCGGCCCGACGCCACCATCATCCACGTCAACCCCGCCTTCACCCAGATCACGGGCTACAGCGCCGAGGAGGCCATCGGGAACAAGCCCAGCCTGATGAAATCCGGCCGCCACGACGAGTCCTTCTACCGCGCCATGTGGGAGTCGCTGCACGCTCGCGGCAGCTGGCAGGGGCAGGTCTGGGATCGGCGCAAGGATGGACGGATCTATCCCAAGTGGCTGACCATCAACGCGGTGCGCAACGAGGCCGGCGAGCTGACCCACTACGTGGGGCTGTTCAGCGATATCACCGGGATGAAGGAGAACGAGCACCGCCTGCAGCGGCTGGCCCACCACGATCCCCTCACCGGGCTGCCGAACCGGAACCTGTTCTGGGACCGGCTGGGCCAGGCCATGGCCGTGGCGGATCGGAGCGGTCAGCGTGCGGCGCTGCTGCTGTTCGACCTGGATCGCTTCAAGCAGGTCAACGATCAGCACGGCCACCCGGTGGGTGACGCGCTGCTCGCCGGAGTGGGAGAGCGTATCGGGGAGTGCGTGCGCAAGACCGATACCGTGGCCCGCCTCGGGGGCGACGAGTTCTGCGTGGTGCTGAGCGAGGTGGACGAACGGGGCCGCGCCGCCCGGGTGGCGGAGAAGATTGCCGCGAGCCTGGAGGCGCCGCTGCAGGCGAAAGGCCGGGAACTGTTCATCAGCGCCAGCGTGGGCATCGCCCTCTACCCGGATGATGCCCGCGATGCCGAAACGCTGCTGCGCTGCGCGGACATGGCCATGTACCAGGCCAAGTCACAGGGACGGGGCCGGCATGTGTTCTTCGGTGCCGCGCTGCGCGAGAGCGCCTACCAGCGGATCGGACTGGAACGGCGGCTGCAGGCCGGCCTGGCGCAGGATCGCTTCCGGCTCCTCTACCAGCCCCAGGTCCACGCCGGCGACTGGCGGATCAGCGGTTTCGAGGCCCTGCTGCGCTGGGACGACCCCCTCGAGGGCCTGGTGGGACCGGACTGTTTCCTGGCGGTGGCCGAGGAGATCGGCCTCATCCGCGACCTGGGGCGCTGGGTGCTGAGGGAAGCCTGCCGCCAGGCGGTGAGCTGGGAGCAGGCCGGCCGGTCACTGGATCGGATCGCGGTGAACCTCGCGCCGCGGCAGCTGCTGGAGCCCGCCGAACTGTCCGCCGACGTGGAAGCCGCCTTGGGCCTGAGCGGCCTGGCGCCGGAGCGCCTCGCCCTGGAGTTGACCGAGGCCCAGCTCTCCGAGTCGGCGGCGGCCACCCTGCAGCACCTGCGGGGGCTGGGTGTGCGGGTGGTGCTGGACAATTTCGGCAGTGGCATGACCTCGCTGGCGCAGCTGCGCCGCATGCCCATCGACGGCCTGAAGCTGGACCGGGCGCTGGTGCGCGAGCTGCCGGCCAACGGGGAGCATGCCGCCATCGCCACCGGCATCATCCACCTGGCCCGGGAGCTGGGCCTGTGGCTGGTGGCCGAGGGAGTGGAGAATGCCGGCCAGCTGGCGTTCCTGACCCAGCACGGCTGCCCCCTGCTGCAGGGCCACTATCTCGCCATGCCCCAGCCGGCCGCGGTCTGGAGCGAGCTCGGCCAGCACCTGCCGGGTCCATCCGGAACAGCGCTCCAACCGTAGCGCGGGCCCTGCGCTCAGGCGGGACGCCGGCGTTGCGGACCCGTCATCGCGCCAGGCGCGGCCAGGCTGCCAGCGCCGCCAGGTAGCACCCCAGCGCCAGTATCACCACCGCCGTGAACCCCCAGGCCATGGCCAGCACGGTGGCCAGCGCGGCGCTCACCACCGAGGCGCAGCCGTTGATGGCCCAGGCCCAGGGGACGAGCCCCGGGGCCAGTGACTGCAGCTGCGCCAGGCCCTGGGGGAAGGGGACGCCCATGGCGATGCCGAGCGGCGCCACCAGTCCCAGCGCCGCGAGGATGCGCAGCCCTTCCGGCAGCCCCGCCAGCCAGCCGCCGAGCCCGCCCAGCAGCGCCAGCTCCCCCACCGCCACCGCCACCAGCACCGCCACGGCCCGGGACATGACCCGGCGGCCGCCGCCGATCCGCCCCGCGGCGGCGCTGCCCAGGCCGGCGAAGACCAGGAAGCCGGCCAGCACCACGGTCAGTGCGTAGAGGGGATGGGCCAGGAACAGCACCAGCTTCTGGATGAAGGCGATCTCGAGCAGCAGGAAGCCGAGCCCCAGCGCGCCGAAGTAGACCAGCACCCGCCAGCGCAATCCGGGCGGCGGCGGGTCGCGGCGCCGGCGCAGGGTCAGCGGGAGGATGACCAGCGCGATCCCCGCCAGCAGGGCCTGGGCCAGGGTGGCCACCAGCACCAGGTAGCCCCACTCCAGCTGGGCCGCGCCGGCATTGGCCCGCTGCTCCAGCCAGTGGGGCAGGGCCCGCCAGCGGAAGAAGTGGAAGAAGTAGGGCCGGTCGTCGCTGGCCGGGCGCAGCAGGAAGGGGTAGCGGTCCATGAACGCCGCGCGCTGCGGTCCCAGCAGCGCCACGGCGCCCTGGTGGAGATAGGGTTGGGGCAGGCGGTGGGCGCGGTTGGCCTCACCCGCCGCCATGCCCGGGTACCAGGCGGGATCGAAGCCGCGGCTGCGGCAGAATGCCTTCAGCGCGGCGATGTCCGCCGGCTCCAGCGGTCCGTTCTTCACCACCAGAGTGGCGGTGTTCCAGCCCCGGATGAGGGCCAGGCGGGTCCCGGGGTCCGCCACGCCCGCCCGCTCCAGCGCCGCGGCGGCGGTGGCGAGCAGCTTGAGGCTGTCGCGGGGCGGCAGGCGCAGCCAGCGGGTGAGGGCGAGGTAGCCGCCGGGGGCCAGGTGGTCGAGGTAGCCGGCGAAGGCCTCCACCGTGTAGAGGTAGCTCTCGCTGAGGGCGTGCAGGCCGGCGGAGCCGACGCTGAAGGCGTCCAGCAGGGCCAGCTGGACGAGGTCCCAGCGCGCGCGGCTGCGGGTCACGAAGCCCCGGGCCTCGCCCACGTGCACCCGCACCCCGGGCCGCTGGTAGAGCCCGCCGTTGAAGGCGGCGAGCGGGTTCTCCATCAGCTCCACCAGCTGGGGGTTGAGCTCCACCGCATCCACGGTGGCCGCGCCCTGTTGCAGGCCCTGCAGCACCTCGGTGCCGCCGCCGGCCCCCAGCACCAGCACCCGCGGCGCGCCGGTACCGGCCGCGGCGAGGAGGTGGTAGGGCAGGGCGGTGGGAACCCAGTCGAGCCAGGCGGCGGACGCGGGCGCTCCCTGCAGCCGGTTCACCGCCCCGAGGGCATCGCCGTCCAGGAACAGGGCCAGCTGCTCCGCGGGCCGGTCGGGAGCGGCGAGGCTGAGCCCGGCGGCGGAGCGCAGCGGCACGCGGCGGTTGGCCACCACGTCGATTACGCCCAGGGGACCGTGGGCATGCAGGAGCGGCTCCGCGCCGACGATGGCCAGTGCCTGGCTCAGATCCTTGTAGGGGGAGGGCAGAAGGGTGATCCAGGCTGCGGGCGTGAGCAGGAGCCCCAGCGCCAGCAGGGGCAGCGCCGGGCGGGCACGGCCGAGCCCGGGTACGAGCGCCGCGGAGAGCAGTCCCAGCGCCCCGACCGCCACCAGCGCCCGCGCCGGTTCCAGCCAGCCCAGCAGCGCCACCACGCCCATGGCGCCGGCGCCGGCGCCGAGCAGGTCGGCCGCGTAGAGACGGTGCACCGCCCCGCGGCAGTGCCACAGCGCGAGCCCCACGGCGGTGGCGGCGCACAGGAACGGCAGGGCGAGCAGCAGGTAGATGGCCGGCAGGAGCAGCGCCTGGCGGGGATCCCAGGCCAGCTCCAGGGGGTTGAAGGGCAGCCGCTGGGCGGCGAGGAAGCCGCCCACGGCGGTGAGGCCGAAACCCGCCGCGCCGGCGGCGAAGGCGGCGCCGAAGTGGCGCCGCAGCCAGCCCCCCGCGAGCTCCAGCAGGGTGCCGCTGATGCCGTAGCCGAGCAGCGCCAGGCTGATGACCATGTAGGCGAAGTGGTGCCACTGGATGAGGGCGAACAGCCGGGTCAGCAGCACCTCGTAGGCCAGCGCCGCGCCCGAGAGCAGCGCCACGGCGGCCCAGGGCGTTGCGGTGCGGGCTGCGCTGGCGGGATGCCGGGGCATGGTGCCCGGTTCAGTGCCCCCCGGTGAGGGGCACGAATTGCACCGGAAGCAGCGCCCGGCTGCTGAGGCCGCCGTCCTCGCCCTTCTCCACCAGGGTGAGCTGCTGGGTCAGGAAGCGGCTGCCCACGGGCATCACCAGCCGCCCCCCGGGCCGGAGCTGCTGGACGAGGGGCGGCGGCACGTGGTCGCCGGCGGCGGTGACGATGATGGCATCGAAGGGCGCCCGCCCGGGCCAGCCGTCGTAGCCGTCCCCCACCCGGACCGAAACGGCGGCATAGTCCTGCTCTTGCAGGGTCGCGGCCGCCCGCTCGCCCAGCGGCTCGATAATCTCCATGGTGAAGACCTCCGCGCCCAGCTCGGCCAGGATCGCCGCCTGGTAGCCGGACCCGGTGCCCAGCTCGAACACCCGGTCGCCCGGCTCCAGCGCCAGCAGGTGGGTCATCACCGCCACGATGTAGGGCTGGGAGATGGTCTGGCCCCAGCCGATGGGCAGCGGCCGGTTCTCGTAGGCCTGATCGCGCTCTGCGGGCGGCACGAAGGCGTGGCGCGGGACCCGGCCGAGCGCATCGAGCACCCGCGGGTCGAGCCGATCGGTGCCCAGGTAGTCCGCGCTGGCACGGACATCCTCCGCCACGATCCGCACCATGGCGGCGCGCTGCGCCGCCGGGTCGGCGGCCCCGGCCCCGGCGCCCGCCAGCGCGGCCAGCAGCAGGCACCCCCGGGCCAGGCGCATGGAGGCCCTCGCCATCGCTCCAGGGGCATGGTTCGCGGGCATCGGCAAATCCTCCTCATACCGGTGGCGGCGCCTACCCTGAGCATAGCAGTGGCGCCAACGCCCAAGCTGTGCCATCAATGGTGAAGCCCAGTCAGGCAACTCCCGAGGCGCCATGCCCCCGCCCGAACCCTCCCCGCTCACCGCCCTGCCGCCCGTGCGGCTCTTCCGCGGCTGGGTGACCCTGGTCACGGCGGCGCTGCTGCTGCTCTTCGCCGGCTTCAGCTGGCTGCAGTCCGTGCGCATTCCCGAGCTGGCCCAGCTCACCTATCCGGCGGAGTCCGCCGGCCGGGTGATGGAGCGCCACCTCACCTTCTACGAGGGGTTCGAGGCGGCGCGGGGCTGGGAGCGGGGCCTCTACCGGCTCCTGTTCGGCACGCCGGAACAGGTGCGCGCGGAGGTGGAGGGCGCCTACCGGGAACTGCTCGGTTACTTTCGCGCCCACCCGGAGGCGGCCACCTCCTGGGCGCTGCAGAACACCCAGGGCCGGCTGCTGGTGCTGGTGGCCGAGCGCGGCGACCCCGGGGCGCTGGGCGCGGCCCTGGAGACGCTTTGCGACGGCCCGGACGCGGATATCGTCTGCGCGGGAGTGGCCTACGCCTATGGCCCGGGATCGGGCCAGGGCATCCCGGTGGGGGTGGCCCAGGCCCTGCGCCAGCTGCCGCTGGGCTGGGCGGCCGACCGGCTGCGCCTGAGGGTGGGGGAGAAGGCGGGGGAGCCGGAGATGGCGGCCCGCGCCGCGCGGCGCCTGGCCGCCTTCGGCGCCCAGTGGCGCCTGCGGACACTGGCCATCGCCGCGGCCACGGCGGCCCTGCTGGGCGCCGGCCTGGTGGTGCTGGCCCGGACGGGCCGCGGCCGGCCGCTCCCGCGCTGGCGCGCCGCGGCCCTGGACCCGCCCTGGGAGCCGGCCACCGGGCTGGCGGTGGCGGTCCGGGCCGGTGCGCTGGGGGTGCTGATTCTGCTCACGGCCAGCCTGCTGCCGGGCTCGCTGCTGCATCCCAACCCCCTGGCGCAATGGAGCACCCTGCTGGCCTCCCTGCCCCTGCTCTGGCTGCTGCACCGCCACCTGCTGTGCCCGCGGGGCCTCGGCTTCAGGGCCGCCTTCGGCCTGACGCTGGAGGGCGCGGGCGTCGCCGGGCTGCTGCGCGCGGCGCTGGCGCTGGCGGCGCTGGAATGGGGCGGGGCGATCCTCATCAGCTGGACCTGCGGCTGGCTGGGCATCGGGCCCCACTGGGCCGAGGGTCTGCACGAGCGCTGGATCTGGGCCGACGATGCCGCCTTCGCCCTGGCGGCGGTGGATGCCCTGGCCTGGTCGCCCCTGTTCGAGGAGCTGGGCTTCCGCGGCCTGGCCTACGCCGCCCTGCGCGCGCGCCTCGGGCCCGGAGCCGCCGCGCTGGCCACCGCCGCGGTCTTCAGCCTGCTGCACCTCCACTCACTCACCGGCTTCCTCACCGTGTTCTGGAGCGGGCTGGTACTGGCGCTCGCCTTCGAGCGCTTCCGCAGCCTCCTGCCCGGCATGGCCGTCCACGCCGCCGGCAACGCCATCGCACTGGCGATGGTGTGGCTGTTCTACCGCTAGGAGTGCAGAGCAGGTGTTCTACGGGAGGCGCGTGGCGGGGAGAATCTCCGTCGTGATCCTGTCCAACTGATGCTGGAGGGAACGGTTGCAGGCTTGAATGAGTCCCAAAATGGGACTAGCATGACTCCATGCGAGTCATTGCCCTTTCGACCCTGAAGGATTTCTGGGGCAATGAGCCCGACAATGCCGACGCCGAGGGCCCGGCGCTGGCTTGGTATCGCGAGGCGAAGAAAGCGGATTGGTCCGCACCGCAGGATATCAAGGTTCAATTCCGGACCGCGAGCATACTTCGGCAGGGTCGCGTGGTCTTCAACATCGCCGGGAACAAGTACCGCCTGGTGGTCCATGTGCGCTACGACTTGAAGATTGTTTACATCCGCTTCATCGGGACTCACCGGCAGTATGACAAGATTGACGCACAGACGATTTGAAAGAACCCACAATGAACATTCGACCCATCAAGACCGACGCTGACTATCGTGCCGCACTCGGGGAGATTGAGAGCCTCATGGACGCGGATACCGATACACCGGAGGGCGATCGCCTGGATGTGTTGGTGACCCTCGTCGAGGCATACGAGCGTGTTCACTTCCCCATGGATCTGCCTGATCCCGTGGAGGCCATCAGGTTCCGGATGGAGCAGCAGGGTCTTACGGTCGACGATCTCGTCGGCGTGATCGGCAAGAAGAATCGAGTCTACGAAGTGCTCGCCGGGACCCGCTCACTGACGCTTCCAATGATTCGGGCCCTGAACAAGGCGTTCGGCATCCCGGCCGAGAGCCTGATAGCCCCCCCGCGCGGGCGTTCGCCACGGGCCGCGTAAGACCCTGCCCCCTGATGTCCTGATGGCCGTCATCCAGCTGTCGGACGGCAGAGTGTCCGTCCTCGAGCCGGGAAAGCCTGGCGCTTCGGCAAAATTCGTGGGTACAGGAACGAAAACCGAATCTCGCCAAGACGCCAGGTGCGCCAAGGAAGCGAGCCTGTTGCAGGCTCCTTCAGCGACGCGGATGGGCACGGCCGCCATCCACAGCTCCGCCGGGTTCTTATGGCTTCAATGAGGCCGCAGCGGTTCGCTGCGGAATATCCGCGCATCAAGACCTACCAGGCGCAGACGCTTCCGGCTTCAATGAGGCCGCAGCGAACCGCTGCGGAATATGAAGGAGCTGGAAGGCATGTATGTGGACCTGTTCAAGCTTCAATGAGGCCGCAGCGAACCGCTGCGGAATATCTGGTTCCGAAGTTCAGGTAACTGCGACGGCTGCCGAGATGCTTCAATGAGGCCGCAGCGAACCGCTGCGGAATATTCACGGACGAGGTGCGGCGCGTCCTGTCCGCTTCGGAGCTTCAATGAGGCCGCAGCGAACCGCTGCGGAATATTGGGTCGTCACCTCGATTATCTCCTACGCGCTGCGCCCGCTTCAATGAGGCCGCAGCGAACCGCTGCGGAATATGCGGAACCAGAGCAGGTGCCGGCCTTCACCCGGCGCGCTTCAATGAGGCCGCAGCGAACCGCTGCGGAATATCCAACATCTGGACAATCGCCAGCCGCCCTATCGCACAGCTTCAATGAGGCCGCAGCGAACCGCTGCGGAATATGCCGGGCCGCGGAGGCGGCCGATGGCACCGGCGAGGCGCTTCAATGAGGCCGCAGCGAACCGCTGCGGAATATAAGCGGCTGAGCAAGGCGGCCCAGGTGCGCATGTGCGGGCTTCAATGAGGCCGCAGCGAACCGCTGCGGAATATCCCATCACCCGTCAGAAAGGCGCTTAACTCCGCAGTGCTTCAATGAGGCCGCAGCGAACCGCTGCGGAATATTTTCTGCTTCAAAAATTGGTCGGGGCGAGAGGATTTGCTTCAATGAAGCCGCAGCGAACCGCTGCGGAATATTCCGTCCAGGTGTTGGCGTTATTCCGTGCCGTGAGAGCTTCAATGAGGCCGCAGCGAACCGCTGCGGAATATCGGGGGAGGACATAACGTAGTAGTTGCTCCCGCCGTCGCTTCAATGAGGCCGCAGCGAACCGCTGCGGAATATCTGGGTCAGCGAAGGGTCCTTCTCCTGCTCGTAGTCGCTTCAATGAGGCCGCAGCGAACCGCTGCGGAATATGGTGAGCTCCGCGGCGAGGCGCTGCGGGTCGGTCCGCTTCAATGAGGCCGCAGCGAACCGCTGCGGAATATGCTTTTCCTCGAACACGCCGGCGTCCAGATCGCCAAGGCTTCAATGAGGCCGCAGCGAACCGCTGCGGAATATCGGTCGGGAGACCACCACCACCGGCCACAGGTGCCAGAGCTTCAATGAGGCCGCAGCGAACCGCTGCGGAATATGCCGACCGAGGACCCTTCCAATGAAGGATGCCGATTGGCTTCAATGAGGCCGCAGCGAACCGCTGCGGAATATGGGACTGGGCCACGAGGTCCTGCAGGCTGGGGAGTTCCTGCTTCAATGAGGCCGCAGCGAACCGCTGCGGAATATGGAAGTCGTCACCCGGCAGGAGATGTGGCACATCAAGCTTCAATGAGGCCGCAGCGAACCGCTGCGGAATATCCATGGCCGGCAGCCACAGGCCGTTGCGCACGATCCATCGGCTTCAATGAGGCCGCAGCGAACCGCTGCGGAATATATGTCGCCGAGGTCGATGCCCAGGACCTGGCGGTAGAGGCTTCAATGAGGCCGCAGCGAACCGCTGCGGAATATAGAGAGCAAAAGAAGAGGGCGTTGTCAGTCCACAGGGCTTCAATGAGGCCGCAGCGAACCGCTGCGGAATATGTTCAACAGCACCGTCGAGGCCGCCGTGCGGACGTTGCTTCAATGAGGCCGCAGCGAACCGCTGCGGAATATCACCATCAGGGCCATAGCGACCATGGTGCCGACCACGCTTCAATGAGGCCGCAGCGAACCGCTGCGGAATATCTACCTGCGTGGACGGGTGAAGGGGAAGTCCGGTGAACTGCTTCAATGAGGCCGCAGCGAACCGCTGCGGAATATGGGGTCGTCGTCGACATCGTTGCCAGAGAACTCGGCGCTTCAATGAGGCCGCAGCGAACCGCTGCGGAATATTCGAGGCTGGGCGGTGAGAAAGTGCACGTCCCTACGGCTTCAATGAGGCCGCAGCGAACCGCTGCGGAATATCCGTGACCTTCCGGCGCAGCTCGCGCACCACCCCGATGCTTCAATGAGGCCGCAGCGAACCGCTGCGGAATATCAAGATTCTGGTGAACGAGTGTACTGCTTTCGCTGGCACGCTTCAATGAGGCCGCAGCGAACCGCTGCGGAATATCTGGATATGGTCAAGGACCTCGGCAAGGTGATGGGCGCCGCTTCAATGAGGCCGCAGCGAACCGCTGCGGAATATGTTCACAGCCAGACACATTCCCATAGTCGCTGTCGCTAGCTTCAATGAGGCCGCAGCGAACCGCTGCGGAATATGGCCACCGCCCCGTGCAGATCACCAACGGAATCACTGCTTCAATGAGGCCGCAGCGAACCGCTGCGGAATATACTTGCAAGGGTCACGTGTGTCTCAATGAGTGACGTTGGGGCTTCAATGAGGCCGCAGCGAACCGCTGCGGAATATCGCAGAGCGATTGAAGGCGGTATCCGGGAGGCGCTGCCGCTTCAATGAGGCCGCAGCGAACCGCTGCGGAATATCACTGTTCCTCTGACAAGTATGTCGGGGCGATGGCCGCTTCAATGAGGCCGCAGCGAACCGCTGCGGAATATCCGAAGTGCTCGTAAATGGCGTTCTCGATGCGCCTCTGCTTCAATGAGGCCGCAGCGAACCGCTGCGGAATATCCGGCCAGGTAGATGGCCATCCGGTCGTCGGCGATGACGCTTCAATGAGGCCGCAGCGAACCGCTGCGGAATATATCGTGGATGAACACGGGAAGCTGGTGGCGTTCCGTCCGCTTCAATGAGGCCGCAGCGAACCGCTGCGGAATATAAAATGCAACGCCCAGCACAAGCGCGCCGGATCGCTCGCTTCAATGAGGCCGCAGCGAACCGCTGCGGAATATGCCGCTTCGCCCTCTTCGCCGGCTTCGGTCGCCATCGCTTCAATGAGGCCGCAGCGAACCGCTGCGGAATATCGCATATCCATCGACGAGTTGGTGCGCCAGTACCAGCTCGCTTCAATGAGGCCGCAGCGAACCGCTGCGGAATATGACCTGCATCCAGGCCACCAGCCGCTCGGCGCTTTGGCGCTTCAATGAGGCCGCAGCGAACCGCTGCGGAATATCTGGCCGGCGCCGACCCACGGCGACCCGGCCAGCGATGCGGTGCTTCAATGAGGCCGCAGCGAACCGCTGCGGAATATACCCTGGCGCACGGAGCGGGCCGGGGTTTTTTTTTGCCGCTTCAATGAGGCCGCAGCGAACCGCTGCGGAATATCTTGCCGCTGGTGGGCCGCGTGCTGGCGGTGGCGATGTGGCTTCAATGAGGCCGCAGCGAACCGCTGCGGAATATAGGGCATGCAAGGAGTGTGGAGAAACTTCGTTTGATGCTTCAATGAGGCCGCAGCGNNCAGCGAACCGCTGCGGAATATTCCGGCCGAACGGCGACATGCCGTGGAAGGACCGCGAGCTTCAATGAGGCCGCAGCGAACCGCTGCGGAATATGCCGTGGCTGGTGCCGGCCTTTGTCGCCAGCCGCGACGCTTCAATGAGGCCGCAGCGAACCGCTGCGGAATATCTACCAGCTGGTGGCTATGCGGCTGTCTGAGATCGGGCTTCAATGAGGCCGCAGCGAACCGCTGCGGAATATACAACACAAGGCGCGCGCGGCCGCTGGCATTCGGCATGCTTCAATGAGGCCGCAGCGAACCGCTGCGGAATATGAGGCCATGAGCCGCCTGGCCGACGCCTACACCAAGACGGTGCTTCAATGAGGCCGCAGCGANNAGCGAACCGCTGCGGAATATCACGTGGAGCGATGAGGTGTTTCAGGGCGGATTGCTCGCTTCAATGAGGCCGCAGCGAACCGCTGCGGAATATCGCCGTCGATGCAGAGCTGGTGAGGTCAGTGCGCGGCCTGCTTCAATGAGGCCGCAGCGAACCGCTGCGGAATATGCTGCATACAAGGCAGCGATCCACGCCGTGCGCCTTCGCTTCAATGAGGCCGCAGCGAACCGCTGCGGAATATGCAACTGCGGCCAGACCGGCAGCGGTAGCCCGTTCGCGCTTCAATGAGGCCGCAGCGAACCGCTGCGGAATATGGGGCCGGCTTCTCCGATCAGCATCTTGGTGGTCATGGCTTCAATGAGGCCGCAGCGAACCGCTGCGGAATATCGATGCTGTCGGCGAAGCTCGTGCCGCCGGGCTCGTCGCTTCAATGAGGCCGCAGCGAACCGCTGCGGAATATGCCGCCTCGGCCAGGGTCACATAGCCGCCCGCCCGGCTTCAATGAGGCCGCAGCGAACCGCTGCGGAATATCAACCCGGCCACCAACGCCCAGTGCCGCCGCCTCGAGCTTCAATGAGGCCGCAGCGAACCGCTGCGGAATATTGCCGGTCTTGCCGCAGTTGGAGTACCCGTCGGATACGGCTTCAATGAGGCCGCAGCGAACCGCTGCGGAATATCCGACTGCCTGCGCTGGAAGCGCCCCTGCGCCGACGCTTCAATGAGGCCGCAGCGAACCGCTGCGGAATATGGCGAGGAGGTGCTCAAAGTGCTCGCCGTGGCTGCCCCGCTTCAATGAGGCCGCAGCGAACCGCTGCGGAATATCCGGGGCACAGGCTGAACCCTGAGGAGGGCACACCATGCTTCAATGAGGCCGCAGCGAACCGCTGCGGAATATTTCGATGTGCCCCTCCACATAATTCAGATCGCCAATATGGGCTTCAATGAGGCCGCAGCGAACCGCTGCGGAATATTCTACCCGCTGCAGCCCCATTTGAGCCAGCAGCGAGTCGCTTCAATGAGGCCGCAGCGAACCGCTGCGGAATATCCGTGGTCGACGAGCGCACCGGACTGGAGACCCTGCTGGCTTCAATGAGGCCGCAGCGAACCGCTGCGGAATATGATTCACCCCGCCATCGAGACCGTCTACTCAGCCAAGCTTCAATGAGGCCGCAGCGAACCGCTGCGGAATATGCGATATCCCCCGGGCTGGTGATCTTCCCGCTATCAGGCTTCAATGAGGCCGCAGCGAACCGCTGCGGAATATTGGGTACTTTTACCGCATCTGACATCACCTCCAAGGCTTCAATGAGGCCGCAGCGAACCGCTGCGGAATATAGGCGCTGCCCTATGCCGCAAGTGCCGCCCTTGCGAGGCTTCAATGAGGCCGCAGCGAACCGCTGCGGAATATAGTTGGAGAAGACCAACCGCCAGCTGAATTCATGGGCGCTTCAATGAGGCCGCAGCGAACCGCTGCGGAATATCTGGTGTTGCAGTGGGGGCAGGTGATGCGCATCAAAGCTTCAATGAGGCCGCAGCGAACCGCTGCGGAATATCGGGATGGAATGGAGCCAGGCCGCCGAGGACCAGTGGGCTTCAATGAGGCCGCAGCGAACCGCTGCGGAATATTCCGGCACCGGGATTGCCTCCAGAATCGCGAGCAGGGCTTCAATGAGGCCGCAGCGAACCGCTGCGGAATATGTAGAGGCGCTCAGTCATGGATCCCACCAATCCACAGGCTTCAATGAGGCCGCAGCGAACCGCTGCGGAATATCAACCGCTACGATCTCCGCATGCGCGAGGCCGGAGAGCTTCAATGAGGCCGCAGCGAACCGCTGCGGAATATTATGGACCATCATGGTACGCATGCGAGCATCCAACGCTTCAATGAGGCCGCAGCGAACCGCTGCGGAATATCGTGGCGCCGAGGCCGACGCCGGCCCGCGCCCGGCAGCTTCAATGAGGCCGCAGCGAACCGCTGCGGAATATGGGTCCTTGAGGTAGTTGTCCTGGTTGGTACTGCCCGCGCTTCAATGAGGCCGCAGCGAACCGCTGCGGAATATTAAGGGGTAGTAATGACTACTCCAGCATTAATATCGCTTCAATGAGGCCGCAGCGAACCGCTGCGGAATATGCCAGGAAACGCTCGGGAGCGCCCTTGGAGTGCCGGCTTCAATGAGGCCGCAGCGAACCGCTGCGGAATATAGCTCCCTTGTCGGCCCCCGTTATTTGCGGGATTCCCGGCCGGTTTGCGAGCACTGTCCGGATTAGCCACGTCCGGACAGGTTGTGCCACTGCTTCAGTTTGCATGCACTTGGATTAATTTCCGTATTTTTAAAGAGTTGTGTGGTTGCGAGCGCTCCCCGGGTCTGTTTGCGCCACCGGAGCGCTCGCGGAAGAGCGGCGGATTCAGACAATGACCGGCGCCCTTTCCACGGGCTCGTATTCCTTGCCCAGGCTGACCACCCGGGGAACGACGCGGTCGGCCGGTCCCAGGTCCATGAATACAACGTGGTCGTCCTTATGGTGGATGATGCCGTCAACGAGTGCAATCAGCTCGGCGTGGCGCAGTCGGCTCAGCCGGCACTGGAAAATGGAGAGTTGCAGCCATTCACCATACCCGTGCATCAGTTTGAACAGGCGGCGCCACCGTTTGGGGTCGCTGATGTCATAGGCGATGATGTAAAGATGTTCTTCGGTCATGTCGCTCACCGGGTGATGAGGTTGGGATATTCGGGCAGCTCGCCGAGCAAGTGTCGCCCGAGTAGCCGCGCCTGCAGCTCGAGCAGGCGGCGATAGCTGACCCGGTACCCGAAGAGAGGGTGGGTGATTTCGTGACTCATGCGCCGTTCGAAGGCGGCGATGAAGCGCTTTCGCCCTTCCGCGGTCAATGCCACGCTGCCGGCGGCGGAGAGGAAGTCGCTGGGGCGCACCTCGCCGTTGTTGATGGCCTGCAGGACCACCGAGTCGGCGATGAGCGGGCGGAAGGGCTCCATGAGGTCGAGGGCCAGGGCGGGGCGCCCGTAGCGGGGCTGGTGGTAGAAGCCGCGATAGGGGTCGAAGCCCACGGCGGTGAGGGTGACGGTCCAGCTCTTCACCAGCAGGGTATAGGCGTAGGAGAGCAGGGCGTTGACCGGGTCTGTCGGCGGGCGACGATTGCGGTGGTTGAACTCGAAGGCGAGGCTCGGGTTGTCCCCGTCGCGCTTGATGAGTTCCCCGAAGGTCTGGAAATAGCGGGCGGCGGCCACCCCTTCCAGCCCCAGCAGGGTGTCGAGGCCATCTGCGTGTGAGGCGCGTTGTGCGTCATCCTTGAGGGAGGCGAGCAGTGCCGCCGGCTTCTCTTCCCCGCGCCAGTTGCGGCGCAGGAGGGTGCGGCTGTTGAGGATCTTGGCCTGGACCAGCCCCCGGGCGATGCGCAGGCAGGCCTGGGGATCGAAGCTGGCGCGGTACTGGGCGGTGCGCAGTTCCACGTTCTTGTGGCCGGTGCCGATGGAGTGGCCCAGGAACCAGCCGCCGTAGGAGAGCCAGGTGACGGGGATACCGCGGGCCATCAGCTCGTGCACCGCCGGGGTGGTGAGCCCCGCGTTGCCCTGCACCACCACCTGGGAGACCTCCACCAGCCGCGCGGTGGCCACCACCTCGTTCTCGATCTTCACCTCCAGCACCTCGCCCTTCTTGCCGATGCGGGCGCGGTTCTCCTGAACATAGAGGGGCAGGGCCTCCTCCACCCGCACGGCCAGGGGTCTGGGGCTCTGCTCCTGGCGTTTCAGGTAGTGGACTTCGTCCGGGAGACAGATGGCGGCCAGCGAGCAGCGTGGGCACTTGGGGCTCTCCTCCAGCGGGGCGGGGATCTGCCCGCCGATGGCGATGAGCCGCAACCCGTCGATGGCGTTTCGCGTCTGGCTGCGGAGCTCGTCGTCGAAGGGGACCCGCACCCGTTCGCGGGAGGCGACGTAGTAGAGCACCCCCTCGGGGCAGTTGTAGCCGTGCTCCTCCAGGATCAGCCCCTGGACGCAGAGCTGCACCCGCTCGGGGTCGTAGGCGCCCCGGGGAACGTGGGGCCGCTTGCCGCGCTTGTAGTCCACGGGCGCGACGGTGCCCTCGGTCGCTTCCACCAGGTCCATGCGGGCAATGAGCCCAAGGCGGTTTGAGGAGAGGGTGATGGAACGGGCGTGGAGTTTCTCCTCCTCCGGCAGTGCTTCGGGCGGGGGCAGATCACCCGAAGCCCGATCCACCCGCCGGTGGCTGTGCCGGCCCTCCACCGTATCGCCCGAGTCGGCCCACTCCCCCTGCACCCACTCGAGATAGGCCAGACGCGGGCAGTATTCATACTCGTTGACCATCCGCGCCGGCAGCAGGGGCATGTCGCCGGAGAGCTCCGGAAAGGGCAGGGGGAGTTCCGCCTGGTTGTCGTGAGTGGTGCTGTCGTCCATGATGTACTACGCTCTGTATTACGTTGCGCGATTAGGAGTGTGTGACATGGGTGCGTTGAGTCTCCGGTTGCCGGATGACCTCGAAGCCCGTCTGGCCGAAGAGGCGGGGCGGGAGGGCCGGCCACGTTCGGAAGTGGCCCGGGAAGCCATTGCTGAATACCTGGCGCGCCGCGAGCGGGAGCGTTTCATGGGTGAACTGGTTGCGGAGGCCCGGGCGGGGTATGCCGACGAGGCGGTGCGCGACGAGGCCCGGGAGCTGGCGGAGGCGTTCCAGCAAGCCGAGAACGAGGCGCTGGCCAGCGTGGAAGCCGGCGAAGCGGAGGATGGGGAGACTCCCTGGTGGAAGTGATCCGCCGCGGGCAGATCTGGGTGGCGAACCTCAACCCACCGCGCGGGCGTGAAATCGGTAAACTGCGGCCGGTGGTCGTGATCCAGGCCGACGAACTTACCGCGAGCGGCAGCCCGATGGTGATTGTTCTCCCGCTGACCACCCGGGTTTATCCCGGTTTTCACCACTGGCGGGTGACGATAACCGCCCGCGAGCGGCTGTTGCGGGACTGCCAGGTGGTGGTGGACCAGCCCCGCGCGCTGGACCGCGCCCGGCTCGGGGAAGGGCCCCTCGCCACCCTCACCGGGGAGGAGATGGCGGCGGTGGAGAAGAGCCTCAGGGCGGTGTTGGGGATGTTGTGATTTCCGTACCATAGGGTATCTCCGGCTCTTCAACGGCCCAGCGGATGGCGCGTGCGACATTCCGGCCGATGCCCGGGACCTCGCGCAGCGATCGTTCATCGGCACCCATTACTGCCGCCACTGTCCCGAAACGTTCCAGCAATCGCCCCGCCCGTTCCGGCCCCACGCCTGGCAGCCCCTGCAACAGATGGCACTGGAGTCTCCGCTTGCCCTTAGGCCGCAAACCGCGCCGCGGCAGGGCCCCGGTGGAGAACTCCCGCCCTTGCTGGGCGGTGAAACGGAACAGGTCCAGCGTTTCCTGGGGCGAGCGGGAGCGCAGCACCGGCAGGCCGAAGAAGAGCGACAGGGTGACGAGCGCTCCCTGCACCGCCTCCCGGCGCATGCCGCAGCCCTCGAGATCCCGGCCGGTGCCCTCCAGCACCAGGGCCGGCCTCAGGTCGGACACGGCCGCGAGCCGGAGCGCCTGGCGGAACAGCCGGCTGGACTGGATGGAGCCCGCCAGATCGGGCAGCGTCTTGCGCTCGAACAGAAAGCGGCCGTCCACCCGGTAGTCCCCCACCGGCAGCCGTTCCACGGTCACCGCGAAGGCCGGGGCGTCGCGCAGACATGCGAACAGGGCGGAGCGGGTTTCGCGGTCGTCGACCACCAGGGGGATGGGTGGGGGCGTCGGGGTGTCCATGCCGTGGTCGGGCTCCTCTATGAACGCACTGATTAATGGCTGCGCGAGCGAATCATCGCGGTGCAGGGTCCCCGTCCCTCGTAGAGCACCACCTGCAGCTTCTGGCCCGGTCTGAGATCCATTGCCTGCCGGATCTCTTTGGGAATGACTATCTGATACTTGGAGGAAACCGTTACAGTCGTCATGTGGATTTCCGATTGGTTGGCAATGCATCAAGCGTTGGCACAGTATTCAGGAGCAAAGAATCGGGCTCCGGGTGCGGCTGTGGCGGCGGGTGTCGGTCCATCGCCGTGATCATCCGCATTCAGCTTGAACACAGGCTGTATGCTGTTCGCTTTTGCATCGGATACCTCCTCGGGACATTATTCCCATATCTGGGTGTTCGTGAAATCGGGGGCGCCTCAACCTGACCCCCTGAGACGTGCATCCCTCCATTGCTTGACCGAGGGGCGGCGGAAAGAGGGTTTCAAGTTGTTAAACAGCTAACGGACTGTCAAGCGACTGAAGTGAACAAACCGCCGCCGAAATGCATTGTCTTGCCCAGTAGCACGGGGCCTGGTACGGCTACCCTGAAACGCAAAAACAGATCCATGCCTTTCTCCTCCACCGCCTCCGGCACTGGCAGTTGGCGGCGCTGCACTTCACGCCGCACATCTTCGTGCGTGGAATCCCGGCCATGACGCTTGGCGTGGCGCGTAGGCACATAGGACGAGCAGGCCACCCACTCGGTGGAAGGGGCAAACAGCGGATCGGCATCCAGGTTGATTTCCACACGCTCCAGCTTAAGCTTGCCGGCACGTCCCGCGCGCAATTCACTCAAACCGGCCAGCGCGCGCGCCAGCGCCTCCAGATGGCGGCGTTCATCCTTCAGTGGTTCCCGATGTTCAATCACGTGCGGGGCAATCACCAACAGGCGCTGGCGCGTCAAGTCAGGCACAAAAGCCAGATGCGCATGCCCGCCGCGCCGTGCTGTGGAACCATCGGCTTCGTGGCCGGTGAAAAACACAGGAAGTATTTCCCGCACGCCCATTTCGTTCTGCACCCGTGCCATTACTGTACGACGCAGGGCGCGCGCCAGTTGCAAAGGTTCGGTGTTGGCGGCCAGGCCATTCACGATGGTGAACGCCAGCACGCCTTCAAACTGTTGCGGAACCGGGGCCATCAGGCCAAGACCAGCGTAACGCCCGTTGCCTAGCAGCATCGGTCCGCTGACAGCATCGGCAAATTCGATCTCCACATGCCAAAGCTGGCGCTTCGAAAAGCGCGTGCCGACAGCAAAGGCTTCGGCGCGTTCGCCCTTCGCATAAAAGGGTTCGCGTTGCACACGAAGACCGACCACCTTTTCACGCCGACCTGCATGGCGCAGCGCCTGCATGATGGCGTGGCAGGCGCGCTTCTGTTCTTCGGCACGCTCTTTGCCGCCCTTGGCTTCCTCGCGTCTGTTGGCGGGATCGATACGCCGCCGCTTCGCATCTTCCGGCAAAGCCAATGGCGTCACGCTGCGCCACAGGCGAGCAGGGTGCTCTTCCGCGATGCCGTAATGGGCCAGCATGGAGTGGTCATCCGCCATTACCAGTTCGACCGGTGAAGACAGGATTTCACCGCTTTCCTCGTCGAGCCCGGACGCAGTGACCTCCAGGCCCGTAAAGCCCCAGGCCACGTCATCCGCGCGGATCGGGCAATCCGGCGGCACCTCGACCAGCACGCGGCGGATGCCAAGGTCAGCATGGGCATGGCCGATGGATGGCAGTGGGATTATGCGGGTGCGCAGCGTCTTGTCAGCTTCGGTGGCTTTGCGGCCGATCAGCACCTTCTCCACCACACCGCTGCCAACGTGTGGCTCAAGCCGCGCGGATGCGCCGTCACGTAAGGTTTGCATCAGCGCCGCCGCGCTTTTCAACGGCCAGGGCGCGAAGGGCGCGCCGGGCGCGGTAATGCGGCGCAGCTCAAACAGCAGGTGCGTTGCCGGACTGTTGTAGGCCACGGCGCGAAAATGCGGTTTGGGCGCGTTGGCGAATTCTATTCTGACTTTTCGCCCGTCCTTGACATGACGAAAGCGCGTGGCACTGGCTTTATGACGCGTTTCCAGGCTCGAGAACGAACCATAGTCAGGGCAATCCAATGTCAAGCCCTCGCCGATCCGTGATGGCCGATAGACGGCGCCGGGATAGTCGCTCAGTCGTTCCTCGGCCTGTGCTTTGTCCAGTACCTCACCGATCGCCCAAGCCATGTCCACGCCACGGCCAAGCTGGTAGAGGCCGTTGGCGATGCCGCAGATGCACTTGGCTTGAGTCTCGTCGCCATCAAGGCGCCAGAGATAAAGCAGCGGCACGGCCGCATCGAACAGGCATGGGCGGATGCGTTTGGTCGCGCTGCGAATCTTGCCTATCTTCCTAAGATCTCCACCGACCTTCGGCGCATCCATGTCATTGTTCGGCACGAACAGGTTGATGTTCTGCCCGCTGCGCGCCGTGGGCGCGGCGATGGTCGGCACGCTTAGCCCTTCCAGCCACCTCAGCGCATTGCGCTTGTCGGTGTCCAGCCCCGGCAGCGCAGCAGCCGCCACCAGCGCCTGGAACAGGCGCGCAGGGGATGGCGGCCAGTCGCCCGCGCCGTGGTAGCGACCGTCGTGGAAACGAACGGAGATGAGGAGGGCGCGAGTCATGATACAGCGGCTTCCTCTTCAACCTTTTTCGAGAGCAATTCCTTCGCTTTCTTGATGTCGAACCTGTATTCAAGAGCAGGTTCTCCCTTCTCGTCTTTCGGCCATTTCTCTTTGAAGGGATTAGATGCATCTGTTGCCAGCTTCACAAGATCATCATGCTCTGGAACCATAATTTCGCCCGGTTCACCGCGACGGGGCACCCGCATCCAAACGTCTTTCGTATCGGCATAGCGCAGCAAACAACCCTCCCGCAGGAACAGATCAAGTTCGGCAGTTGCGGCGAGCAAGGCAAGGGACAGGAGATATTTGCGAATCTGCTTTGTCTCCTCATCTTTTCCACCATGCAATGCTCGAAGCGCGACGAGGTTGATCGTGACATTGCGCTCGATTAGCCCCTTCGCAAGCACGCCGCCAAGAACACGAGCCTCGGGGTTTGGCCTGCCATTCACGAATTGCGCCATCTTGTCGGTCCGGAAAGTGGACGGAGCATCTGCTAGTCCAGCGACGGACAGCTTCACTTTCTCCTTTTTCTTCTCCTCTTCTTTCAGAGCGTTTTGATCTTCTTCCCTGAGTGCCTTCCATACTGAATTGAATTGCGCCGCGCTATGCAGAACATCGACATCCCATGCGCGAATGATGGAGCGAACGAGCCGCGGGCGTTTCTCGCCTGTGCCATCACGTGAATCCCAAACGCCGAACAGGAGCGACGTTGGTGCCACAGCGCACAAGGGCCAAGCGTTGCCATGACGGTTCAAGGCCACAAAAGCCGGATCAATGAACTTGCGAAGCTCAGGCGTGGCCTTCACGACCGCGTCGGCGCTGCGATGCGCCAGTTCGAGCAGTGACTGCCGCTTTTCGTATTTCTCATTATCCTTTTCCGTGACGTTCAGGATGATCTCGATTTGTGGAACAAGCGCGGCCAGCGGGTTCAATTCCTCATCCTTGTCATTCAAGCCCGTGGACTTGAACATCGGCTCCATCCGGTTGGCCTGTGAGCCAACGCTGTCGATGGTCGCCACCTTGGTGCCGTCGGACAGGGTATCGATGTTGTAGCCGATGTCCGCATAGGTCGGTGGAAAGATCACGCCGCCTTCGCCTTCCACGGGAAGCAGCTTCTGCTTCAAGTGCAGGGCGACGGGGCCGTTCGGGTCAGTGGTCCACTCGTCAAGTAGTTCATTGGTAACGGTGATTTCAGGGATGTTCATGGGTGTTCTCCTGTTGGGCGAAAGTGACGATCTTGTTCTTGCCCGACAGGGCAAGCCCGAAACGGAAATGCCGGGTCGGCAGTGAAAAAATGCCTCCTTGGAATGCCACTCGCGACAAACTCACGGGCAGTAAGCCATTCCATGTGCAGTAGCGCACTTGGCGGACGCCGAACTCCACGGGCCGTGTGTGTTCCAGGCCGCAGGCCGCGAGCAGATGCACCAACGGCGATGCTGCCACCCCGTGTTTTTGCGTGTTCGGTGAATACCCGGCATCCAGCGCCGTCCATGCGCCGCGTGGATCGAAATTGAAACTACCGCCGAGTGGCGTCAGCACATCGAAGGGTTGAGCAACAAGGTCACTTCGCGCTTCGCTCCATAGATGAGCAATGCCCTTGTATTTGAGGTCGCCTTGCTGTTGGTTCTTCTTCGGCTTCTCGCGCACACCATGCAGCATGGCGCGGGCGATACGCTCGGCGGAACGGTTACCGGAATACAGCTTGAAGGTGTTGCGCGCTGAGCCATCCGTCCAGTGGCTTATTTCTACGCTTGGCTTGCCAGGCACGGAAAGTTGCACAGGCAAAGACAAGGCGTCTGCTTCCTTGGCTGGAAAAGTCTCCGATTGGTTGACCTCCGTCGATGCGCCGTCGTTGGCGTCCTCGTTCGCATCCGCGTCGTCCTCGTCATCCTCGCCGCTGGCCTTCTTCTTGGGCGGTTCGATGTAACCCACTGGCACGACACGATTTACGGTAGCGGCAGCAAGAAACTCCAGCACGGCTTCCACCGGCTCTTGATCACCTGGCGCCGTTAGACGGAACTGGGCCTGTCGAGCATCACTCCAGTCAAAGCCCGCCTCGGCATCCCCCAGCAGCACATCAGCTAGTTCCATGAAGCCGAGGCAGGCGAACACCTGGCCAGGATTGAACAAGTCCACGGGGATTTCGGATTCGGCCATCAGTTCTTCTCCCTCTTGTCGTTGTCGCTCGAGGCCTGCGCATCGGCGGTGCGCAGCAGCGCCTCCCACCAAGCCAAACCCCAGGGCCCCCAGCGTTTCTGCAGGCGGGCATAGCGCAGGGCCACTTCGCGGGCGCGTTCTTCCAATGCGGAGGGCGGCGCATCTTCGCAGCCGGCGGTGGCGATCAAGGGCCGCGCGTAGCCGTGGTGCGCGGCGATCAGATGCAGGGAGAGGTCTTGCTGTTCCGGCGACAGTTTCCGGAACCCGTCGTCCTTCTGCGCCCGCGGCAACGAGCCGAATTCATGCCGGTAGCCGCCCAGCACGGCTTGGTTGATGGGGCCGCGTGTTTTGGCCAAGTCGTCCGATATGCCGCATTTCTTCTTGTCACGCTCTGCGTTGAACGCCCGCTGCCAGCGCTTGGCGCGTTTGCCTTCGTCATGCAGCCGCGCTGCGGTGGCCAGCATGGTGATGTAGTCATCCGGCAAGCCCAGTCGCTTGCCGATCGCTTCTGCGCGCTTCGCCGCCCAGCACTGGTGTTCGGCCAGCGCCTGTGGCCGTCCTTCGGCGCGGTCGTTTTCGGTGTTTGACGTGTCGCGCCATTTCTGGATTGAGAGCCAGCGCGTGGCTTCGCCGTCCTCGTTGCGCTTCCGATCGAAACGCAGACTTTCGCGCCAGGCGTCGTCGCCGTCTTCGTCAGACTCCTCGTGGTGTTCGATGATGCGAAAGCGAATGACGGGCGTGGGTGTGTCCATCCAGGGCGCATCGCCGTCGGCTGTTTCAGGCAACTGCATCTTGTCCTTGTCGGGACTCAACCAGCCATCCTTTACATTTGGACTAAGTAGCCCGTTCTTCAGACCGCCGAACTCGGCAACCAGAACCAGGGTCTTGTCCGACAAGCCTCTCTCGATGTCTTTGTGGCGCTTCTTGTCGCTCTTCGATTTACCCAGTAAGTCCTCCACATACAGGGTTTTGGCATGCTTGCCATCCTTAGTCAGAAATACCCCGCACACATGGTCTTGTTCCTGCGTGTTGAGTTTGCCAGCCCGTGTCTGCAACCACTTCATGACGCGGAATGTCTCTGTCTCCAGCGTCTCGCTGGTATGGATGGGCGCCGCTTCGAAGAAGCCCTCGATTTCGTTTTGTGTCACCGGTGGTTCTTCACGCACCGGCAGATATTTGCGCCAAACCACCGTGGTCTGTGGCTTCTCATCCACCCACCCTCGCAGCCAGGGTGCGACTTTGGGGCGCCCGGTATGTTCCGGCAGAGATGTCATGCTCCAGGCATCCATCAGCGCGCGATTGAGGGCCGGTCGCAGGGGTACGGGGGAAGTGGCATCGGCGATGAGTTGGCGCAGGGTATCGTCCTTGCCGGCGCGTTCGTTCAATTGGCGCAAAGATTCAGCGCTGACGTTGATTGCAGCGTCGCCGTCGTCGCGCAATGTTTCGAACAATTGCTTGACGCTTTGGTAGATGCGTATGCGCGTTTGCTCGTCGGCAGTCGGCGTTTCCTGCTTCTTCGGCCTGGGTTCACCTTCGTCAATGACGATAATGTCTGCTTTCCGTCCTTCGCCACCACGTCGGTTCACGCGTCCAAGACGCTGCACCATGCGCTCCCAGGCCACGAGATCGCAAACCAGGTGGTCGGCATCCAGGTCTATGCCCACTTCACCTGCCGACGTGGCTACGAGGAAGGCGGGCGCGGTTTGCGCGTCCATGCCCGCAAGGAACCCCAACTCTTTCAACCGCTGTTCGGCGTCGGTGCGCTCCTTCACGCGGCGCGCGCCGACGAGAAGTTCCGTTCTTCCTTCAGCAGCAGATTGTTTGGCTTTCTTGTCAAGCGCAGTCTTGACCTTCTCTGCGTCATCACGCGAATTGCAATAGACGATGACGCGCACGGGCTTCAAGGTTGTTTTGGTGTTCTCGCCGTCGTTCTGCTCCTGCGTCTTTTGTGCCATGGCCCAGGCTTGGTCGGCCAGGGCGTCTTCGAGCTTCTTGCCGCCCGGTGTCTGCAAGGTCAGGCGCTTTCTTGCGAAAAGACGCTCAAGCACGGGGGCATCGGCAGGGTTGCGGAAATCCTTTTCTTCCAGCGCGAATGGGTGCGCCGTCTGTCTGCGCCCGGTCGCTGAAAGCGGCAGTAGTTGGAATTTCGGCAATAGCCGGCCAATCCATTCATCCCGCGGCCCGTACCGCTCGGCGTTTTCGGCAATCTCGGCCAGCAGCGCCTCGAAGGGGGGCACCAGGTGGGCCTCGTCCAGCAGCACCAGCGTATCCACACCCAGCAGTCCGGCGTGATATGGCCGCATCTTGCGGCTGACGCCGTAGCCCTCGAACAGCAGGCGCGAGCCGATCATGTCCACCGTGCCGACGATGATTGCGGGTTTGGCCGGATCTTCAAGCCACTCGCGGTTGTCCACGAACTGCCCGCGCAGGGTGGAGATGGGCAGGGCTCCGGCCTCGCGCAAACCAAGTGCGTCTCGCAGTTTCTCGGCTTCGCTCTTCTGAAGATTCGCGCGCAAGTCTTCGGCGAACTGCGTCGCTTGATCCACCACGGCACGCCGATCCACGACATAAACCAGACGGCGCGGCAATCTGACTTGGCCTGACTTCACCTGTTGCGCCAGCGCAACCAGCCAGATCGCCATGACTGCCGTCTTGCCTAAGCCGGTGGGCACGCTGACTGCCGAAGGCAATGCACCCTCGGAAAAGTGCTCTTCATACAGACGCTCTTGCCACCGCATTGGCTTAAAACCTGCCAATATTTCGAATTGCTTACGAAACACAGCCGTTTCCCTCTGGGTTACATGCCTGACATTCATGGGTATCGGTTGGCACGGAGGTTGAGTGTTCGGAGGAGCAGGCGGACATCCCGTGACCTCTGACCTTCGCTGCGCCAAGCTGCAAGACCTCTGTGCGTGCAGGATTTCGCGCGTGCACCATTTCCGGGTGCTTGCCTTTCTCATGAGTCACAACCAACGCCGCCCATGACCAGGAGAGCCAGCAATGTGATCGGCCCCGCCCGCAAGAAAATCCGCATCAATCCCGCCACCACGATTACCGCCAGGGTGGGAAACACTCCAAACAGGGCCACGGCAGTCACGAACAGCAGCAGCATCGCTCCGCCCACCAGCCATTCCACACCCCGGGAGTCCGTGCCGTCTGTGGTGGCGCTCACCCCTTCAGCTCCAGTTCCAGGGCCACCCCGATTCGGCCCCAGGAATCCGGCGTCTCCCGCAGACGTGCGATGCGTGCCCCGAGCCACTCCCCCCGGTCCAGCAGCTGGCTCACCGCGGTGTTCTCCACCCGCGGCAGGTAGCCGAGCTTGTGGCCCTGCCAGTCGACGCGCACGGCCCGGGGGTCGCGGGGATTGTCGGGCTCGCGGGTCAATGTGAGGGGGTGGCCCTCGCGCAGGTGCGGCCAGAGCTGTTCGCCCTCGTGGTACTGGAAGCCGGCGAGGGGGGATTCCTGCAGCAGGATTCGGCGCGTGGCCGCAGGCGCTGTTGGCCGGGCCACGGCCAGGGGGGCTGCGGCCAGGGGGGCTGCGGCCAGGGGGGCTGCGGCCAGGGCGGCGAGTGAGATGAAGAAGCGGCGACGGTTCATGACTTTCCCCTCCCTGTGTTCGGGGTTTCCGTTTCCTCTCTTAGCACAGGCGGTGTCTCAGGACGTGAGCCGCTGACCTGATAAAGTTCCAGCGCGGCCTGGAGGCGGGCGCGTACCTCCACGCGCAGGTCGGGGGGTGAGACCACCTCCACGTCGGGGCCGTAACGGAGGATGTCGAGGATGAGTTCGCGGGGGTCGCCGCAGGGGAGGGTGAGCTCGTAGCGGCCGTCCTCCAGGAAGCGGCTTTTCTGGCGGGGGTGCCACTGCTCCTCGGCCACCCAGCGGGCCCGTGCGGGGGTGAACCGGAGCACGGCCTCGGCGGTGGCGGGGCCGGCGAAGATGCCGTAGGCGGTGGTGAGCCAGGTGTCGAGGGTCGTGTCGTCGAGATCCCGGGCGGGTTCGTCCACGGGTTCGGCCTGCCGGATCCGTTCCAGGGCGAAGGTGCGCAGGCCCTCGCGCAGGTGGCACCAGGCGTCGAGGTACCAGTTGTCGCGGTAGTGGACGAGGCGCTGGGGCGAGACGGTGCGCCCGGTTTCCGTATCGCTGCCCCGGGCGTGGTAGCGGAGTTTGATCCGGCGGCGCCGGAGGAGGGCCTCGGCAATGGTGCCGAAGTGGCGGGTGTCGGCGGGGCGGGCGGCGAGGCTCAGGATGCGCACCCGGCGCGGAAGCTCGCCGCTACCCAGGTGCCGGTCCGCCAGCAGGGACTCGAGCCGCTGGCGGAGGGGGGTGAGCCAGGGCTCCAGGAAGCCGGGCTGGACGCCGGCCAGCAGGCGATCGGCGGCCAGGAGGGCGTAGATCTCGCCGGCGCTCAGCCACAGTCCGGGGAGCTCGAAGGGACGGTCGCTATCGTTGTCGTAGCGGTAGCCGTTCGCCTCCCGGTCGTAGGTGACGGGCGCGCCGAGATAGTCGCGCAGCTCCCGGAGGGTGCGCATGAGGGTGGCCCGGGAGCACTCCAGCGCCTCCATGAGCCGGCGGCTGCTGAGCGGGTAGCGGGCCTCGCGCAGCAGCCGGTGCAGGCCATAGATGCGCTCGGTGCGATCCATCGCTTCGCTGTCCCCGGGTAACCGTTGTTTTCACAATGAAAAGTAGACGGTGGCGGGGAGGAGTTCAAACGCGGGTAGCGGGCACGGTCACCTACCTCGTGACAATTTCGGCTCGTCAGCAGAATTCGTGGATGCAGAGAGAAGAAGTTTCCTCTCGCCAAGACGCCAAGAACGCCAAGGAATCAATAATTCTCTTCCTGCCGATTAACGATGGGAGTGTTCCCCATGCTTCATGAGTGCCTCGCCGAAATTGAGCAGGTAGCCGAGCCTCCTGTCGACCTCATAGACCATTTCCAGCAGACCAGGGCCAACCTCCTGATGAATCTCCACCGCAATGTCGACGATCTGCTTCCCAATCGCGTCTTCCGTCATTCCATATTCTCCCATTCCCTTGGCGTTCTTGGCGTCTTGGCGAGATCCAAAAAGATTTCGTCCCGGAATAACGCAACCCGAAAATGGTGCCTCGCAGCCACTATTGTCCACGCACATCATGCGCTTGGCGCTCGTTATGAACGAAACATCCACTTGCGGAGTATGCCGATGAGCCACAATTTGCTTATTCGAAATCAGGTTTGGATACTCTGCACGTCAATTCATGAATTGGCTCATGGGTTGTCACCTCACCCGAATCGGTAGCCCTTCGGCACCACCACCACCCCGCCGGGGGAGACGGTGAAGCGTTCGGCGTCCCGTTCGCGGTCGTAGCCGATGCTCTCCCCGTCGGGGATGGTCACGTGCTTGTCGACGATGCAGTTGCGCAGCCGCACCCGGCGCCCCACCCGGACGTTGTCGAACAGGATGCTGTCCTCCACGTGGGACTCGTCGCCGACGGTGACCTCGGGGAAGAGGATGGAGTGCTGCACGCTGCCGCCGGCGATGACCACCCCGGAGGCGACGATGGCGTTAATGCTGATGCCCTCGGTGCCGGACTCTCCGGGCACGGTGCGCGAGGGCGGGCACTGGCGGCTGTAGCTGCGGATGTTCCAGTCCCGCTGGTAGAGGTTGAGCGGCGGCACCGGCTCCAGCAGGTCCATGTTGGCCCGGTAGTAGGAGTCGAGCGTTCCCACGTCGCGCCAGTAGCGATCGGGGCTGACCCGGCCGGTTTCGCCGCCGAAGGGGTAGGCGTAGACCGGCTGCCCGCCGATGAGCCGCGGCAGGATGTCGCGGCCGAAGTCGTGGCTGGAATCGCCCCGCCCCTGGTCGAGGGTCAGCTCCTCCATCAGCCGCTCGGTGTCGAAGACGTAGATGCCCATGGAGACCAGCGCGCGGCCGGGCCGGTCCGGCAGGGACTGCGGCTGCGGCGGTTTCTCGGTGAAGGCGGTGATGCGGTGGTCGCCGTCCACGGTCATGACCCCGAAGGCGCGGGCCTCGTCGGTGCCCACCTCCATGCAGGCCACCGTCGCCACCCCGCCATGGGCGCGGTGGAAATCGAGCATGGCGGCGTAGTCCATGCGGTAGATGTGGTCGCCCGAGAGGATGAGCGTGTGGCGGGCGCCGCTGCGCTCCACCAGGTAGAGGTTCTGGTAGATGGCGTCGGCGGTGCCGGCGTACCAGCGCTCCCCGGTGCGCATCTGCGGCGGCACCGGGGTGATGTACTCGCCCAGCTCCGGGTTGAAGATGGACCAGCCGTCGCGCAGGTGCTTCTGCAGCGAGTGGGACTTGTACTGGGTCAGCACCAGCACCCGGCGCAATCCCGAGTGCAGGCAGTTGGCGAGGGTGAAGTCGATGATGCGGTACTTGCCGCCGAAGGGCACGGCCGGCTTGGCCCGGTCGCCGGTCAGCGGGGCCAGGCGCGAACCGATGCCGCCGGCCAGAACGAAGCTGAGGGTGTCGTCGATATGCATGGTGTTGCCGATCTCCAGCAGGGAATTGGGCGGCGCTTCCTGCGGCCGTCAGTCCAGGTGAGCCTGCTCTGCAAATGACGTTCCATGGTCTCCATGTGCACCGTCAGCGTGCGGAGGCCGTGGGGAAGGCTCCGTTTTTGTGCGTGGCGGGATCCTTCGCGCACCGTCCTGGTGCGTTGGTGCGTTGGTGCGTTGGTGCGTTGGTGCGCTGCCGCAAGCAGTGCACTAAACTCGACCGATGAATTTCCTCGACTTCTACGACATGCCCCTCTATCGCCCCCCTTCCGAGGGCGACAACGTCATCGTGCAGGCGACCCTGGGCTGCAGCTTCAACCGCTGCACCTTCTGCTCCATGTACAAGGGCAAGTCCTACGTGGAGCGGCCGTTGGCGGAGGTGGGTGCCGATATCGACCGGCTCGCCGCCGCGTTTCCGGAGGCGCGGCGGGTGTTCCTGGCCGACGGCGACGCCCTGGCCCTGCCCACCGGCCACCTGCTGGCCCTCATCGCCCACCTCCGGGAGCGCTTCCCGCGGCTGGCGCGGGTCTCCAGCTACGCTCTGCCGGCGAACCTGCTGCGAAAGAGCGCCGGGGAGCTCGAAGCCCTGCGTGCGGCCGGCCTGACGCTGCTCTACTACGGCATCGAGACGGGCTCGCCCGACCTGCTCCGGCGCATCGTGAAGGGGGCGACCCCGCGGGGGATGGCCGCGGGGCTGGAGAAGGCCGCGGCGGCGGGGATGAAGGTTTCGGCCACGGTGATCCTGGGCCTGGGCGGACGGCGCCACTGGGAGCACCACATCGACGCCACCCTGGAGCTGGTCAACCGGGTGCCGCTGACCTACCTCTCCACCCTGCAGCTGGGTCTCGCCCCGGAGGTGGAGGCGGAGTTCCTGGAACGGTTCGGGCCGGACTTCGAGTGGCAGGACGACGCCGGCATACTCGCCGAGCAGGCGCGGCTGGTGGCCGGGCTGGCGCCGCCGCAGCCGGTCATCTTCCGCTCCAACCACGCATCCAACGCCCTGCCGCTGGCCGGCACCCTGCCGGCGGACCGGGAGCGGCTGCTGGCCCGGATCGAGGCGGCCGGCGCGGGCGCCGTGGGGCTGCGCCCGCGCTGGCTGCGGGGCTACTGAGGATCAGGGCGAAGGGATAAGGGTGCAGGGCACCATCGCACTCACGCACTCACGCACTCACGCACTCACGGAACACGGAACACGGAACCCCCTCACAGGCTCTTGTGGGTCCCGTCGCAGTGGGGCTTCCTGCCGCTGTGGCGGCAGCCGCACAGCCAGACCCTGGTCTTCTCCTCGAGCCTGAGCTCCACCGGCGCGAGCCCCGTGCCCTTGTGGGAGCCGTCGCAGAAGGGCTGGCTCCCGGAGCGTCCGCAGGCGCACCACCAGTAGGTGCCGGCCTCCAGTTCCAGGGCGTAGGGATGCTTCTGGGTCACCACGGGTTCGGTCATTGCAGTTCTCCTGTCGGTTGAGCGCCTCTGGGGGGCGGTTCCGGCCATTCTACGTTCCGGCGTCGGGAGTGCGAACTTCTTCCGGGCAGGCGCGCGTCACTGGCCTATGCTTAACCCTGTGGCAACTGAGGGTAAACAGTTGGGCATAGAGGCGTTGTCAAACGGGCCTCGGGGCAACCTGCTCGAGGACCTGGAACAGACCCTCGCGGTCTGCAGCCGGCCCATGGAAGGCATGGTCGCCACGCTGGAGGCGGTTGAGCGCCTGCCTGCGGCGTTGGGCGCGGTCTGCCTGGTGGATGCGGACGGGGCGCTGGTGGTCCGCCTCTCCTTCGGCATGGAGGGGGCCAGCGACAAGGTGCTCGCCCCCCACCTGCCCGGGGAGCTGGCCGCGGCACGCGCCCTGCGCTCGGGCCGCCTGGTCCACGTGCCCGACTACAGCAGCCGTACGGACTGCCGGCGCAGCGACCTGGAGGCGCATCTCGGGGTCATGGCGGCCGCCTATGCGCCGCTGGCGGGTGGTGGCGGCATCCTGCTGGCCGTACCCCCCGCCGGCGAGGGGTTTGACGGGCCGGCCCTCACGCTGCTGCAGGGGATGGCCGCACACCTCGGCGCGGCCCTGGGCCGGTTCGGCTCCCGGCCGGCTGCGGAGGCTCCCGGGGTGGACGAGCCTCCCGCGGGACTCGCGGCGGCGCTGGAGTCGATCGCAGACACGCCCGGCATCGACGCGCTCTGCGACCGGGTGCTGGAAAACAGCCTCTACTTCACCGACAGCGAGTTCGGCTTCGTCGGCTACCTCGATCCCGAGACCGGCTTCCTGACCGCCCCGACCATGACCCGGGACATCTTCGCCCAGTGCGGCGTGGAGGGAAAGACACTGGTGTTCGAGAAGCCCGGGGGGCTCGGCGGCCACGTGCTGGCAAGCGGGGTGCCGCTCATCGCCAACGACCCCTTCTCCCACCCGGCGAGCGTGGGCACCCCGCCCGGCCATCTGCCCATCCGCCGCTTCCTGGGGGTGCCCTGTCGCTACGGGGGCCGGGTGGTGGGGATGATCGCCCTGGCCAACAAGGAGCGCGACTACACCATCGCGGACCAGGAGATCGTCGGCATGCTGGGGGTGGTGTTCGCCACCGCCGTCACCCGCAACTTCTCCCAGGCGGCGCTGGAGGCTTCCCGGAACAAGTACCGCGCCCTCTACGACCAGGCGCCCTGCGGCTATCACACCCTCCTGCCCGACGGCCGCATCCAGGAGGCCAATGCCACCCTGTCCGGGCTGCTGGGCCGGAGCCACGGCGCGTTCGTGGGCGGGATGAACCTCAACGACCTGGTGGTGCCCGAGGATCGGGCCGTCCTGGAGGAGCAGGTCCGGCGGGTGCAGGCCGCGGGCAGCGCCCCGCCCCGGCAGCTGCGGCTGCTGGCGGCCGACGGAACGGCGAGGACGGTCATGCACTCCCTGCGCGGCCACTTCGATGACCGGGGCTACCTGCTGCATATCCACGGCATGGCCCTGGATGTCACCAACGAGGCCCGGGTGGAGCAGGAGCTGCACAAGACCCGCGACTACCTCGAGGCCCTGTTCCGCCATGCCAGCGCTCCCATCCTGGTGTGGGACGCCGGGCGCCGCCTCACCCGGGTGAACAAGGGCTTCCGGGACCTCACCGGCTATACCGACGACGAGTGCCTGGGGCAGCCCCTGGAGCGGTTCTTCCCCGCCTCCCTGCGCGCCGCCCAGCTGGAGCGCATCCGCCGGGCCATGGCGGGCGAGGATCTGCGCGGCGAGGGCCTGACCCTGGTGAGCCGTGCCGGCGCGGAGCATTCCGTGCTGTGGAACTCCGCCAACATCGGTGAGCCCGGCGGCGCCGAGCGGGCCACAATCGCCCAGGGGCTCGACATCACCGAGCATGAGCAGGGCGCCCGGCGCCTGTACACGGCCCTTGAGGAGACCATCCGGCTGGTGGCGGCCACGGTGGAGAAGCGCGATCCCTACACGGCCGGCCATCAGCAGCGGGTGGCCCAGCTGGCGGTGGCGATGGCCCGGCAAATGGGCCTGCCGGAAAAGCAGGTGGACGGCATCCGCCTGGGCGGGCTGGTCCACGACATCGGCAAGGTCGCCCTGCCGGCGGAACTGCTCAGCCGCCCCGGCCGGCTCACCGAGCTGGAGTTCGAGCTCATCCGCGAGCACTCCGAGCTGGGCTACGAAATCCTGCGCGATGCCGATCTGCCGTGGCCGGTGGCGCGGATGGTGCGCGAGCACCACGAGCGGCTGGACGGCAGCGGCTACCCGCTCGGCCTGGTGGGCGAGGCGATCCTGCCCGAGGCGCGCATCCTCGCCGTGGCGGACGTGGTGGAGGCCATGTCCTCCGACCGCCCCTACCGTCCCGGACAGGGCATCGATGTGGCCCTGGCCCACCTGGAGGAGATGCGGGGGCGCTGGTTCGATGCCCGCGCCGTGGATGTGTGCCTGGCGCTGTTCCGGGACCGGGGCTTCCGGTTCGACACGGGGGACGAGACCGGGGCGGGGCCGGACGGGAAGGGGGCACGGCCGGACCGCCCCGCCGGCGGCCTGCCCCTGGACCTGGCATGAGCCGGGCCGGCGCGACGGGGGGCCGGCGGCCGTGGCTCCTGCTCCTGCTGCTGGGCGCGCTGTGGCTGCCGGCCTGGCTGCCGGCGCAGCAGGTCCCGGAGACGGTGCGCATCGGGGTGCTGGCCAAGCGCGGCGATCACACCACACTGGCCCGCTGGGGACCGCTGGCCGGTTATCTCGGTACGCGCATTCCCGGCTACCGCTTCACGATCGTTCCCCTCGGTTTCCATGACATCAAGGCGGCGGTGGCGGCGGCGGAGGTGGAATTCGTGCTGGCCAACCCGGCCATCTACGTGGAGCTGGAAGCCGCCTACGGCGCGGGGCGTATCGCCACCCTCGTCGGCCCGGGGGAGACGCGGGGCTGCCCCTGCTTCGGCGGGGTGCTCTTCACCCGCGCGGATCGCGCGGACCTGAACCAGCTCGCCGATCTGCGCGGCCGGCGTTTCGCGGCGGTGGACGAGACTTCCCTCGGCGGCTGGCAGGCGGCGCTGCGGGAACTGGTTGCCGCGGGCGTCGATCCGGCCGCCGATTTCGCCCAGCTGCTTTTCCTCGGCACCCACGATGCGGTGGTGCAGGCGGTGGCGGACGGCACGGTGGACGCCGGGACCGTGCGCACCGACACCCTCGAGCGCATGGCCGCCGAGGGCCGCATCCGCAGCGAGTCGTTCAAGGTAATCGCCGCGCGGGAATTCCCCGGCTTTCCCTACCGGGTCAGCACCCGGCTCTATCCCGAGTGGCCCTTCGCGAGTCTGCGCGAGACGCCCGAATCCCTGACCCATGCAGTGGCGGTGGCGCTGCTGCAGCTCGACCCGGAGGAGCCGGCGGCGCAGGCCGCCCACATCGGCGGCTGGGCCGTGCCGCAGAACTACCAGCCGGTGCACGAGCTGCTGCGGGAGCTGAAGCTGGGGCCCTACCGGGACCTGGGCCGGGTGCGCTTCGGTGATGTATTGCGCCAGTACGGTCACTGGTTGCTGCTGGTGCTCCTGATGCTGGTCGTCCTCGGCGCCGCCAATGCCTGGATTGTCCGCCTCTACCGCCGGCTGCGCGGATCGGAGGCGGCCCTGCGCGAGGCGCGCGACACCCTGGAGCAGCGGGTGCACGAGCGCACGACGGAGCTGGCGCAGGCGCTCGCCTCCCTGGAGGAGACCCACCGGCGGGTGGAGGTGGCGCGTCACGAGTGGAATGCCGCCTTCAACACCATCGGCGATCCGATTTTCATCCATGACCGGGACGGCCGGCTGCTGCGCTTCAACCGGGCCTACGAGGAGCGATCCGGCCTGCCCGCCGAACGGCTCCGGGGCCTGCCCTACTGGGAGGTGTTTCCGCGCGGGGAGGGACCGCTGGCGTCCTGTTCCCGGGCCATGACCGGCAGCGGGCTGGAGGAGGAGGTGGAGCTGGAGAGTGGCGAGGTGTTCATCTCGCGGGCGTTTGCCCAGCCCGACCCGGCCGGCCATCTGTTGCGGGTCCACGTGATGGTGGATGTCACCAGTGAGCGCGACGCCCGGGCGGCGCTCCAGCAGCGGCTGGAATTCGAATCGCTCATCGCCGAGCTGGCCACCCGCTTCATCGCCGTCGGCAGCCGCGGGGTGGAGGCGGAAGTGACCGCGGCCCTGGGCCGGCTCGGCGGCTTTGCGGCCGCCGAGGGGGTGTTCGTGGCCATGATCGACGCCGATGATCGCATCAGCGAGGCCCACGGCTGGTGGGCGGCGGGCCGGGACCGTTCGCCGGAGACCCTTGCCGGCCTGCCGCTGGCGATGCTGCCCTGGCTGGCCGGGCGGCTGCGCGCCCGGCAGCCGGTGCGGATAAGGGTGCCGGAGGAGCTCCCGCCCCCCGCCCAGGTGGAGCGGCAGTTGCTGGACCGGCACGGTGTGCGCAGCCTGTTGTGCGTCCCGTTGAGCAGGGGCGGAAACCAGCTGGGCGCGCTCGGGCTGGTGAACCCGGCCCGGATCGAGGGCTGGGCGGAAGAGGACCGGGCCCTGCTGGTGACGGCCGGGGACGTCATCGCCGGAACGCTGCGCCGCCGCGATGCCGAACTGCGCCTGAGCGAAAGCGAGGAGCGTTTCCGGCGCCTGTTCAACAGCGCCAATGACGCCATTTTCCTCCACGGCGTGGAGGCCGACGGGAGCCCGGGACGGTTCCTGGAGGTCAATGACCGGGCACTGGCGGTGCTGGGCTACAGTCGGGAGGAGCTGCTCGGGATGGGGCCGGCGGATATCGACGACCCGGACCAGGCCGGCAGCGTTGCGGAGGTGATGAAGACGCTGGAACGGACCGGATCGGCCCTGTTCGAGTCCCGGCACGTGGCCCGCGACGGCAGCCGGATCCCGGTGGAGATCAGCGCCCACCGTTTTGAGCTGGGGGGGCAGGCCCTGATCCTCTCGCTGGCCCGCGACATCAGCGAGCGCCGGGAAGCCGAAGCGGCGCTCCGGCGCAGCGAGGCCAGCCTGGCGGAGGCGCAGCGGATTGCCCGCCTGGGCAGTTGGGAGTGGGACCCGGAGAGTGACCGGTTGGTGGTCTCGGCGGAGACGCTGCGGCTGTTCGGACTGCCCGCTGAGGGCCGGGTGGTGGAAATGGATGTGCTGCTCCGGTCGGTCCCGGCCGCGGATCGGGCCCGCATCCGGCGCGAGCTGGTGGCGGCGCACAACAGCGGCCGGGCCTACCGGATTGAGCATCGCATCCGCCTGCCCGACGGCGATCAGCGCCATGTCCAGGCCCATGGTCAGCCGGGTGCGGATGGCCGCCTCATCGGCACGGTGCAGGACATCAGCGAGGTGCGGGCGGCGACCGCGGCGCTGCAGGCCTCCGAGGCCCGCCTGCGCGAGGCGCTGGTGCGCACCATCGAGGCGGTGGCGCTGACCGTGGAGAAGCGGGATCCCTATACCGCCGGGCATCAGCAGCGGGTGGCCGCCCTGGCGGTGGCCATCGGTCATGCCCTGGGGATGGAAGCCGAGCGGGTGGAGGGGCTGCGCCTGGGCGCACTGATTCACGACATCGGCAAAATCTACGTGCCGGCGGAGATTCTCAACCGTCCCAGCAGCCTGTCGCCCACCGAGATGCGCATGGTCCGGACCCATCCAGAAGTGGGCTACGAGATCGTGCGCGGCATCGACTTCCCCTGGCCCGTGGCGGAAATGATCCGGCAGCACCAGGAGCGCCATGACGGTTCCGGCTATCCCCGGGGGCTGGCCGGCGCGGAGATTCTCCCGGAGGCGCGCATCATGGCGGTGGCGGACGTGGTGGAGGCGCTCTGCTCCCATCGTCCCTACCGCCCGGCCCGCGGTCTTGACGCGGCGCTGGAGGAACTGGAACAGTACCGCGGCACGCTCTATGCCCCCGAGGCGGTGGACGCGTGCCTGGCGCTGTTTCGCGAGGGCCGTTTCGACCCGGAGACCTGGTCCGGGTCCCCGCCGCCCTGAGAATCTGACCGTCCCGGGAGTCCTGCCGGTTTGGAACGTTTCCGCATCGAAAGCCTGACCACCCGCCACGTGGGGCCGGTGGATCTCGCCATCCGCGCCGGCGAGTGCGTCTGCCTCAGCGGCCCCTCCGGCAGCGGCAAGAGCCTGCTGCTGCGCGCGCTGGCGGATCTCGACCCCCACACGGGCGACGCCCGCCTGGACGGCCGGCCCACGGATGGCTTCGTCCCCGCCGAGTGGCGGCGGCGGGTGGGGCTGCTGCCGGCGGAGAGCCACTGGTGGACCGATCGGGTGGGGGACCACTTCGCCCGCTGGGACGGCGAGGCGGCCGCGCTGCTCGGGTTCGGGCCCGAGACCCGGCTCTGGAGCGTTACCCGCCTCTCCACCGGCGAGCGGCAGCGCCTGGCCCTGCTGCGGCTGCTGGCCAACGACCCGGCGGTGCTCCTGCTCGACGAGCCCACCGCCAGCCTGGACGCCGCCAGCGTGGAGCGGGTGGAGGCGCTGGTGGCCGAGTATCGCCGCGGCCGCGACGCCGCGGTGCTGTGGGTGAGCCACGATCCGGCCCAGGCCGGGCGGGTGGCCGGGCGCCGGCTGCGGCTGGAGGCGGGGCGGGTGGTGGCGGAGGCGGCCGCGACATGATCCATCTCACCTACCTCGACCTGGCGCTGGCGGCCGTGCTGGTGCTCGCCCTGGGGCTGCTCTCCCGCCACCTGGGGCTCGGCATCGAGCGCCCGCTGGCCTGGTCGGCCCTGCGCACGGCGGTGCAGCTCTCCCTCATCGGCCTGGTGCTCAAGGTCCTGTTCCAGCATGTCCACCCGGGCTGGGTGGCGCTGATGGGGGCGATCATGCTGGCGGCGGCGGGGCGCGAGGTGATGGCGCGCCAGAAGCGGCGCCTGGCGGGTGCCTGGGGCTACGGGGTCGGCTTCGTCTCCATGTTCGTCTCCGCCTTCAGCGTCACCGTGCTGGCGCTGCTGGTGGTGGTGCAGCCGGAGCCCTGGTATGCGCCCCAGTACGCCATCCCCCTGCTGGGCATGCTGCTCGGCAACACCATGAACGGCGTGGCCCTGGCGCTGGATCGCATCAACCAGGGGGCCTGGCAGCAGCGCGGTGCCATCGAGGCGCGGCTGCTGCTGGGGGCGGACGCAGCCACCGCAGTCTCGGCGCTGCGCCTGGAGGCGATGCGCAACGGGATGATTCCCATCATCAACGCCATGGCCGCGGCCGGCATCGTCAGCCTGCCGGGCATGATGACCGGCCAGATCCTCGCCGGCAGCCCGCCGCTGGAGGCGGTCAAGTACCAGATCCTGATCATGTTCCTCATCGCCGGCGGCACCGGTTTCGGGACCGTGGCGGCGGTCTGGCTCGGCAGCCGGCGGCTGTTCGACGGCCGCGAGCGCCTGCGCCTGGACCGGCTGACGGGCGGGTGAGTGCGTGAGTGCGTGAATGCGTGAGTGCGTGAGTGCGTGAGTGCGTGAATGCGTGAATGC
>NPIF01000493.1_pt1 | contig 47279 bp, 38 predicted proteins | sample 8637461 | NCBI WGS metagenome assembly NPIF01 (sample SAMN07420641, study PRJNA396082) | bioreactor metagenome | isolation source: sample BR12 brine-fed electro-methanogenic bioreactor BR | place: Japan: Kochi | collected 2016-12-09
GCGTATGCTTGTTTGAGGGCTAGCGCCATCACCATATACGTAGACGTCACGGCCACGTCGAGCGTTCGCCTCAGCCGTCGCTCGATTGACGCGCTTTAGTATACCTTTTACGGTCTTGATAAAGTACCCCACTTTGCCCGCGCCGTCAGGGTCAAAATAGAAAGTTGGTGCGCTTGACACATACTCGCAAAGGTTTACCCCATCCACATACCCGAGAATGTCGCGTTGGAACCAGCGGCCCAGAAGCGGGCTGTAAGTGCGGAGCCAAAAGTGATATTGCCGGGTGGTCGCGTCGTAGCGCTGCCCCGTCCACATCCACGGGTTGCCGTAGTGGCTGGTGGCCCGGGGGTTGCCGTTGACGTCGGTGATGTAGGTCTGGCCGTAGGGGTCGTAGTCGTAACGCTCGACCCATGCCGCAGCGGGGGCGCCCGTCGGCCCGGGAACCGTGGCGGTCAAGGCCACCACGCTGCCCAGGGCGTCGCGCAGGTAGTGCAGCACCTCCGGCCCGCCGCCGGTGGTCCCCGTGGCGGGAATATCCCCCGCGTCCGTGTGGTCAACCATGGCCACCGGTTCAGGGTACCCCGCCCCCCAGAGGAACTCCCGAGCCAGGCTGACGGTGTAGCCCGCCCCCGGACCCCCGGGATTGGCCGTCGCGGTGTACTCCTCGATGGGCTCCAGGCCGTCGTATACATGGACGGTGATACGCGGCTCGGCCAGCAACGCCGGCGTACCGGATTCGCCCGCGTCGATGTGCTCGGTCGTCTGGACGCGCCGCCCCAGGGCGTCGTACGCGATTTCAAGCACCAGTTCATCGTCGGCACTGGTACCCGGATCGTTGGTCCGCCAGACCTGCGTCAGCCGATTGGCCGGGTCGTACGCATACCGCTGACCGGCCGGGGCGGTCGCGCCGACGTTGGGCGCCAGTGGATCGTGCAGCAGGTTGCCGTTGTCATCAATGCCCAGGCTGATCGCCGGAAATGCGCCGCCCCCGTCCGGGTCGATCGCCTCGATCTCGTTGGCCTCATTGTGAACGCGGGTCTGCGTGCTGCTAACGCCGTTGATCTGCGCAAGCAGCGAATCCCAGTTGCCGCGACTGTCGAGGTCCCACGCTTGCTTGCCCGGCAGCAGCGGGTGGCTGAGCACGTCGCCGTCGGCAATCTCGTACGCGCCGGGCACGCCGGTGATGAGACCCCGGCGGAACTCGAGAGGCCGGAAGGGCGCCGTCCCAAACGTGCCGGCCGCCGCGACAGGTCCACCCCAAAAGCCCAATCAAGAAACCGCCCCGGACACCGATGGCATACGTTGCCGGCGTTTTCTCGGCCGACTGCTGCGCCACTACTACCGCGACGCAGCTTGACGGTATTGCCTTTGCCCTACTTGAGCTTCGGCCGTTAATCGCTACCATGCCGCACCGAAGCCTCGGTGCGGGCTCGATTCCTGCGCACCTGCCCAGCCATCATTCACCCGTCAGACAGTTCAGCCACTCTCCCGAAAGCGATAGAGCGGCGGCGCTACATTTTGGACCCGCTCTCGTGGACCTGCGCGTACGCGTCTTCGGCCATTTATACGACAATAATCTGCCCCCCATTACTAATGGTGTATGACTCATACTCCTTGCTGTCATCATGAATGACAAGTACTCCGCCATTGTCGAACCTGAGCGTCAATGCTCCCGCTTCATCGCCTTGAGTGGACACAATCATCAGGTCCAGCATCGCAAGCACCGTCGGAGCAACTTTCCGGAAGTCATCATGCCTCTGAGGGGTTCCATCTGGCGCCTTGCAGCTCACCGACGACATCACAGTTATGCTAACATCACCATCGAAGTTGAGGATGAGATCATGGGCGCCAAAGCACACCTGAAGCAGGGTCCTGCCATGGAAAAACGCTAAACTCAGGTTCTTGGGAAGGCCGTACATGTTTATTGGCTCTCCAGCGGCAGCGGAACATGCGTCTGTGCTCTTGCCTCTGCGCGGGTTACATTTGCTGGTGGCTTTCCAGTCGCAGGGTTCACCGGCTGACCATGTTGATTGGTCTGAACCCAGTAGCCATTGGGGTATTGCTCCGTCGGCGGCATCTTTCTGACAGTATGACCGGCAGGCAGCTGGCGTGGCACCGGTTGTGCCGGATTCGTAGGTGCAATGAACTTCGGCGACGGCTTCGCAACCCCCTTCGCGGCACAAGCTGCATTGTCGCCGGCCTTCGCGGCGTCTTCCCCAAGAATCTCTATGACGTCATCGACCAAGTTGTCGGCAACGCCGTCGAGCTTTGCGCCAGCGTCGACGACATCGTCGCCCGCCCTCAGAAGATCGTCCCCTATGCCGGAGAGCCGATTGCAGCTTGCCCTTGCGGCATCATCAAGCCCAGCCATGGCTTGATTCGGCGATGCATCACCCATCGCCACTTCACAGGCTCCGGTGCCGATGGCGGTGACTATTGCCGGATTCTCGACCGCCCAAATCCAAGCCGCCGGTCCAAGCTCGACAATCGCGAATGGCAAAAGCACGATGATGTCGACAACGGCCCCTGCCGCCGCGCCTGCTGCCACTGCGGCCTGCTCCTCACGAACTTCGTCGGAGCGCCCTTCCAGGTGCATACGATCCCAGCGCTCATGCATGATGTCAAACTTGCGATCGGTAAGTCCGAGAGGATCAAGGTACCCTGTAGGGTTTGCCGCAGCATAGTTGTACAGGTTCACCCCGTCCACATACCCCAGCGGGTCGCGCTGGAGCCACCGGCCGAGGGTCGGGCTGTACGTGCGGAACGTGAAGTGGTACAGGCCGGTCACCGCGTCGTAACGCTGCCCGGTCCACATCCACGGGTTGCCGTAGGCGCTCACCGTCCGAGGCTCACCGGCCGCGTCCTCAACGTACGTCCGCCCGTAGGGGTCGTAAACGTACTGCTCGACCACCTGCCCCTGCGCATCCACCAGGGCCACCACGCTGCCCAGCGGGTCCAGCAGGTAGGAAAACACCTCCGGCGTGCCCACGCCCGCCGCACCGGCCGCAGTCAGTTCCACCATCGCCACAGGTTCTGGAAAGCCTTCGCCCCAGAGGAATTCGCGCTCGAGGACGTTTAGGGGACGTTTAGGGGGTCAGGCTTACTTTTTCCAAACGGTACCGCTGAGGACGTTTAGGGGGTCAGGCTTACTTTTTCCAAACGGTACCGCTGACCTCCTCGCCCCCAACTCTCGACGCATCGCCAGCATAGACGGAAAACACAATCGCGGTGACCCCGTCGACCGGCAGGCATCCAGCCGATCATCTCTGGCATTCCTCGGCCCAACGCCGCCGCGCTGCCCAAACCAAAGCACACCCGTCAATCCTAACCATCCAGGCCGCCGATGCCTGGCCTTTTCCACCTTCCCGCCCCGGCAGCGCCCATCCCCCCCACCCGCCCCAAGAATCGGCGCAATCTGTGCAATCTGTGGATGGCCTATCCAACCGTGGTTCCATCGATCCATCCCGCAGGGCAACGGCCAGTCGCCAACCAACCTGCGACAACCCCAGCGAAACGCCCAACCGCATGACCCGCCCCTCGTTAAATCCAGCACCCCGTCTTCGCCGGCCGCCGCCCCCGGGCCCCCAAGATTCGGCGTAACCTGCGCAATCTGCGGACGGTTCATTCATCCGGGGATCCATCGATCCATCTAAAAAAACCCAAACGGCCAACCGCCGATCGCCGCAAACCGATGACCCCCCAAACGGCCGACGGCTGGCCCGCGACCGGCCACGGGCACCCTCAGTCTCCAAACCGCTCCAACTCTGATTTTTCCGCGTTTTCAACCCCGCCAGGGGCCCTGGATAGATCACCCCGGACGTTATGTATTACGGATGCGAAGCCCCGCAGGAAAGAGAGGTGAACGCTGAGCAGGTGAACAGCGACGAACCGGCCCCCTTCAGAGCTCCGAGCGCAAGCTCCGGAGGCAAGCCGTCACGACCCCAAGCGCAAGCGCAAGCTCCCAGGCCAACCGTTCAGCTCCGAGCGCAAGCTCCGGAGGCGAGCCGTCAGAGCCCGAGCGCAAGCTCCGGAGGCAGGGGCCACGTAACGGCCAGTGCCTCTGACCTTGCGACCCTTCGCCAGTCTTGTGATATGCCCAACCGAGCGGTTCGGCCAGACTTGCCCCTGGAGCTCGCGCTCGGGAGGTCCGCCAGACGCTTGCCCGGACCTCGGAGCTTGCGCTCGGGCTCTGATGGGGGGGTGACACTGCCGGCCGCGGCACAATGCCCCGGCTGGCTGCGGAGAACGTTTATGCCCGCCGCAGCGAAAAAACGAAGCCGTTTTACACAACGCCATTTTCCCAACGGGCACCAGCGCCAACGCGGTTTTCGCCCCCGACCGCGCGCAAGAAAAATGAAAAANNACGAAGCCATTTTGAAGTGTATATGCAATTACCCAACCAGCCTAGACGCTCCAGACCAACCTTGGCCACCCATCGGCCGAAGAGCGTTTTGCGCCCACCAGTCGGCGGACACGGCCCGCCCTGCGTGGCGTTCACCGCATGGCCGTCTTCATGGTGTTCAGCCGACAACCCGGCGTATTCATGGCGTACAGGAGGTAACCCGGCGCATTCATGGCGTACAGGGGGCAACCCGGCGTATTCATGGCGATCGGGGGGCGACGCGGTGACGACATCCCTCGCCGGGCACGGCTGGTCCGGCCGGGGGCGATGGGCCGGGACCGGCGCAACCGGCTCAGCGCATCCGCAGGTCCTGGGCGACCTTGCGAATGCCGGTGAAGGCCCGCTCGAGCACGTCCTCCGGCGGCAGGAAGACCACGCGGAAATGCTGCGTGCCCGGACGCTGGCCGAACCCGCTGCCGTGCACGCACACCGTGCCGGTTTCCTCAATCAAGCGCTCGACGAAGATCTTGTCTTCGACGCCCAGGTCCAACCGGGGAAAGGCGTAGAACGCGGCCTGGGGTTTGACGCAACTGATCCCGTCGATGGCGTTGAGCCGCTCGACGGTGACGTCCCGGCGACGGCGCAGCTTGGCCAGCATGGGCTCCATGAAGCTGTGGTCGCCGTCGAGGGCGGCCGGTATGGCGTACTGCTCCGGATGGTTGGCGCTCAGCCGGGCGCGTTCGAGCTTGCGGATCGCCTCGCAGTAGTTCTCCACAACGCCCCGACGCCCGCTGACGATGCCCCAGCCGATCCGCCACCCGGGCACGATGTAGGCCTTGCTCATCCCGTTGAACGTCACCATGGGAATTTCCTCAGTGAGCGAGGCGATCGAGGTGAACTCCTCGTCCTCGTCGAGGATGAGCTTGTCATAAATCTCGTCGCTGAAGATCACCAGGTTGTGCTCGGCCGCCAGCTCGAGCACGCCCTGAAGCGTCTCCATCGAGTAGACCGTGCCCGTGGGATTGTTGGGGTTGAGCAGCAAAATCGCCCGCGTGCGGGCGTTGATCTTCGATTCGATGTCGTCGAGGTCCGGCTCCCAGTTGTTGGCCTCGTCGAGGTAGTAGGGGTTGCTTTCGGCGCCGAGCTTGGCCATGACGGCCGTGTACAGCGGGTACACCGGAAAAGGGGTGAGCACGTTCTCGCCAGAGTTAACCAGGGCGGTGAGGGCCAGCTCGATGGCCTCGCTGGCCCCGCTGGTGATGTACACGTGCTGCACCGACTGGATGCCGCTGCGGTCGGCCTGGCGGCGCACGGCGTCGACGGCGCTCGCGATGCCCGACGACGGGGCGTAGCCGTTCTTGTTCGCCAGCATGGCCTGGTGGCAGGCCTCGATAATGTGCGGCGGCGTCTCGAAGTCGAACAGGTTGGGATCGCCGATGTTCAAATACGACATGGGCACGCCGCTGGCGGCCACCTGCTGGGCGAGCACGACCACGTCGCGGACGGCATAGGTGACCTGTTCGGTGCGCTGGGCCGGGACGATGGGTTCGAAATCCATGATGAATCCCCCGAGATGATGGGCGCGCCGCAACGCGCCGCCGCGTTGGATACCGAAAACCACGGGTTCGAAGGTAGCCTTCCGGGCGCACCGGGTCAAGCCATGCGGGCCGCGGATGCAACCTGCAGGCACGCACGGTCCAACCTGCCGCCCGCGGATCGCCGGCCCCGCCGGCAGCCGTTTTTCGCTGGCGGCAGAGCACGCGAGCGGTATCATGACCGGGCGCCTGGAGCGGTTTCCAGTGCGTCTGGTTTTCTGTCAAGGAGTGACAACGATGAGTATGTTCATGGAGTGGGTCCTGTTTCTGACCGGTCTGCTGATTGTCGCCGCCGTTGCCGGCATCGAACTCTTCCCCGTCGCCGCCTGACGCGGCGCGCCGCGTCCTGGTCGACGCCCGTCGAACGGCGTCGCGACGTCGAGGAGCATGGTCGAGCAGTCCGCCCCCGGCGGACTGCCCTACCTCGCGCCCGACACCCGGACTGCATGGCGGCGCCGGTCGTCGCCATGCCTGCTCCTCTTGCCTTCCGATCTTGCCCGCCGGGCAGTGTCCGCTGCGTCACAACGGACGGCCGGAGGCGGGCCCATCCGCGAGTCCAAGCCGGCCCCCGCCCGCGTCCGATAGGTTTTGTCCCTAGCCGATCGAAACGGCGTCGTGCGCCCGGGCGTGGCCGGGGCGCTTTGACCCGCCCTGCGCGCCGCGGAATAATGCCGCGCATGGGCGGTGACCAACAACCCGACGCAGCTTCCGGTAGCTCACGCCCCGGCCCGACCGACCGCGATCTCGTCGTCCGCCTCCTCGCCGGCGATGAATCGGCCGTCCGTATTCTCGTGGACCGCTACGATCGGCTGATCCGCTACACGGTATTCAAGACCGCCAAGCGCCACTGCGACCGCGATCCGGGCTGGCTCGATGCACGGGCGAACGAGGCCTGGACCGGGGCGATTGCCTCCCTGCGGCGCAGCGGCACCCAACGTATCCCGCCCAATCTGGCCGCATATCTTGCCCAGATTGCCAGAAACAAGTCGCTGGACGCGGCCAAGAAGGCCGATGCCCGGGCCGTCATCCCCTTCGACGAGTACGCGGCCGGGGCGGGGAATCAGGACGCCAGCGATCCGGCGGACGACCCGGCCGAGATGCTCGCCAGCGTCGAGGAGCTGGACGCCCTGCGGGACTGCATGTCGCGCCTAAGTGAAGAAGAGCAGGTGATTTGCGCCGAAATCGCCCTCATCGTGGAGCGTCGCTGGCAAGAGGCGGCCGAGCGGCTCGAGATGCCCGAATCGACGTTGCGGTCGAAGTGGCGGCAGGTGATCGGCAAGCTCAAGATCTGCCTTGAGAAAAAAAACTCAAAAAAGTCTCGCGCCGGGGAGTGAATGGGCAGACTCTTGTGGTGTACACGCTGGATGAACGGCTTAGGAGCCACAGGAGCAGAGTTCGATGTCACGGAACGCGACCGATAACACCAAGCTTGAGCTGCTGATCGCCGAAGCGCGGGCGGCAGAGAAGGCGGGTGTTTTTTCGCGTACCCCGATGGATGTCGCCGCCCTGATCCAGCAGCCTGAGACGTCGCGTTGGATTCGGGTTTACGAGCGGGCGCTCGTGGCGTTGCCGCTGGCAGCCTGTCTCGCCCTCGTCGTCGGCATTGCGTCGATGATGGGCGGTCCGGCCGGTCCGGACATCGCGACGACGCCAATGGTGAGTCCGGCCGCCGCCCCCTCGAATGGGCCTTGCAGTCCGGACGTCATCGCCGCCTGCCTGGCGGGACCGAACATGGCCGTTTCCGACGAATGCCGCTGTGCCGACTTCGACGCAGACGGCGACGTCGACCTGCTCGATCTGAGCAGTTACCAGAAGCAGGTGGCCAGCACTTTTTAGAAGCTTATCGCAACAGATGTGAAATGCGTTGGTTGCGCGTTTTAGCCCCGGGAAACGGGTTCCGGGGCTATTTTTTTGCGCGCTGTTTTTTACCAACGCCCCCGCAACGCTGAAAAACGATCATCAAGGAAAATCCAACCGACCCCGCCGCCCACCGCATTCGCAGATCAAGCGCACGCCAATAAACCCGCAGCGCGCGCCCAAGTCCCGCTTTCTATCTTCTGACTTCTAACTTCTGACTTCTGACTTCTGACTTTTGACTTCTGACTTCCCTCAGTCCCCCAGGGTGTTGCGGAACATGACCAGCGCGTCGTTGGACAGGCCGCTCAGGGCCGTGCGGTCCAGCGTGGCGATGATGTCGTTGTACCCGTCGCCGTCAACGTCGACCACGATCAGGCAGTTGACCAGCGTGCCCGTGGCGGCTTCGGGATCGGCCATCGGGTCGGTCAGCAGATCGGTCAGGCCGCCGGACGGGTCGTCATTGCCGTCGTCGGGGCTGTCGTCGATGAGCAGGCTTTCGGCCCAAAAGTCGAAGACGCGTTCGAAGCGGTCGTCGTAGGGGGTGAACCAGGCCACGGCGCCTTCGGCCGCGATGGCGGCGTCGATGGCGCCGTCGTTGTTCAGATCGCCCAGGGCCACCGCGTTGGGCGCCCGTTCGGAGAACTCGGCGATGGAATACACCTGCCAGGGGTTGCGGATGTAGGTCTGGGAGGGCTGGTTGGGCTTCTTGAACCACTGGACGACCTTGCCGTTGGCCGAGCGCACGATGACATCAACGTTGCCGTCGCCGTCGATGTCGCCGAGGTCGACGGTGTTGGCCTCGGTGGCGATGTGCCCGATGGGCGCATGGGCCGGCCACAAGCCATAGACGGCGCTGACCGTTCCGTAGCTGAGCGGGTTGGGCAGCCAGCGGACGTTGGCGTTCTTGGCATTGGGGAAGGTTGCGATAATGTCGTTGTCGCCGTCGCCGTCGACGTCGGCGATGCGACAGTCGTTGACCGAGGGCAGGTCGCCGTGGATGGGGATGCGGGTCCAGCCTTCGCCGTTGCGGGCGGTGCCGCCGCCGGGATTGGGGTAGAAGTCGATGCTGTTGACGAAATCGTCGATGGCGGGATCGCCCTCGGCGCGGTTGATCGCGACGACGATGTCGGGATCGCCGTCACCATCGATGTCGCCGACGTCTATCCCGGTGTAGCCGCCCTCTTCGGGCAGCGTTCCCTCGTCGGTGCCGGCGAGTTGGGACTGGGTCAGGGTCGTGCCGGTCCACGGCTCGTTGTACACGTCGCGCGAGTTGAAGAAGATCATGATCGCGCCGCTGACCGCGTTCTCCAATAGACCGCCGTTCTCGGTCACGTCGCAATCATCGCGTGATTCGTCGCAGCGGGCGACCAGGCCGGTGTCTTTCACCAGCAAAACGATGTCGTCGAAGCCGTCGTTGTCCACGTCGGCGACGCGCAGACCCGACATGCGTGCGATCGGGGTGGTTCCGCCGATGGGAATGGTCGCGAACACGACCTCGCCATCGTCGGTGCGCTGCTGCATGTGGATCTGCACCGGCTGCGATTCGTTCCAGGCGCTGGCGATGTCCAGGCGGCCGTCGTTGTCGAAGTCGCCGACTGCGGCGAACTGCGGACCGGCGGAATCCTCGGCGCGCGGGTCAATCTGGATCGCGCGGAACTGGCCGCTGGCGGTCAGGCCGCTGTCGAGGAAGTCCGTGCCGTCGGAGACGCCGGGGGTGGCGTACATCGACCCGCAGCCGATGACGGCCGCGATGAGCAGGAGGCACACCGTTGCGCTGATTTCAACATGCCGCTTCATGGGGCGGTTTCTCCCAAGTGCAAGAGACGTCACGAAAGATCGTCTTGCATCGCGCCGCAGCGCGGTTTCGTTATCTCGGCCGGCCAGGCGTACCCGCCAACCCACCATCCCTGCCGTCAATTCACGTCGGCCGTCTCGTCGTCGAACAGCGTGTTGCGGAACCACAGCAGCCGGTCGTCGGTTTGCCCGCTGATCACCCGCCGGTCAAAGGTCGCGATGACGTCGTTGACCCCGTCGCCGTCGATGTCCACGATGGTCAGGCCGTAGATCACCGTGCCGGTGTCCTGGAAGTTCGGATCGTTGGGGTCGTCGGTGGTCCCCTGGGTCTTGGTGTCGTCGACGACGAACTGGGCGCCCCACTGGTCATAGCGGCTGGGAACCACGTTGCCGTCGTACCAGTAGACCACGCCGCCCGCGGCGACAGCCACCTCGTTGAGCCCGTCGTTGTTGAGATCGCCAATGGCCAGGCCGGCCGGCTTGCCGATCTCGTATTCGTCCATGGCGTAGACCTGCCAGGGGAAGTTGAAGCGGTCCGGGACCACGTCCGGCGGCGGGAAAATCGGTTCGCGATCGCCGGCGCCGGGATGGCGGAACCACTCGACGAGCAGCCCCGCGGTCGAGCGAGCGAGGACGTCTTCAAAGCCGTCTCCGTCCACGTCGCCGAGGGCGATGACGTTGGCCTGGGTGTCCACGTGCCCGACGGGTCGCGTTTCCCAGTTGGAGGGATCGAGCACGCCGGCCGCTCCGTCCACGTCCACCGGATTGCGCAGCCAACTGATGTTGGCGGTCAGCGCGTCCGGATAGGTGAAGACGACATCGGGGTCGTCATCGGGGTCGACGTAGCTGAGTTTCACGTCGCTGACGACGGGGAGATCACCGTGGAGCACGACGGGCGCCCAGACGCCGGCGCTGACGATGACCAGCGCGGAATCGGACAGCGCGCCGTCATTGACGGTGACCCGGAAGCGCAATTCGCCGCCATCCGCGGGAACGGCGAAGCTTGGTGATGCGGAGTTGGCGTTGGTTAGGGCGACGGCCGTTCCGGCGACCTGCTGCCAGGCGTAGGTCAGGGCGGCTCCGTTCGGATCGGTGCCGAACGCCGACAGCGTCACCGAGGCCGAGCCGGGGTTGTCGGCGTCGGGAATGGCGGTGACGTTGCGGTCGGTGGTTACGGTGGGCGGCAGGTTTGCGGGACCGCCCACGATGATATTGACGTAGTCGAAGTCGATGCGTCCGCCGGCGGTTACGGCCAGGCGGAAGGTCAGGACTTCGTCCGTGTTGGGGGCGATGAATTCCGGCTCGGCGTCGCTGGTAGAGGAGAGGGCGACGTTGGTTCCGGCGATCTGCTGCCAGTTGAAGCTCAGGCCGTCATTGGTGACGCCCGGTCCCAGCCCGCGGATGCCCTGGCCGGCGAAGCTGCCGGTGGCATTCAGGGTGACGGTGGCGCCGAGGTCGGTTTCCTGGTCGTCGCCGGCGTCGGCGGTAACGGAGTAGGGGATGTCGCCGGGCTCGGCCGTATTGTCGCCGCCGGGGTTGGCGTAGAGCACGATGCGGTTGATGGGATTGGGATCGTCGCCGTAGAACGCGCAGGAGGCGGGGTTGTAGGCCACGATGACGTCGGGCCCGTTGATCCCATCGAAGTCGCCGACGGCCATGCCGCTGTAGCTGTTGAACTCCGGATAGGTGTCCGCTTCGCTTTCGGCCTGATCGCGTCGGCCTGGAAGCTGGGAACGGCTCATGCGCAGTTCCGTCCAAGCGTCGCCATCGAGGATGTCGTCGGCGTTGCCGGGGCTGAAGAGGATCTGGATTTCGCCCATGCCGGCGTCGTCGAGGGTTTCGAACATGTCCTCGCCGTCGGGGGTGGGGCACACGCCGACCGAGCCGGTCTCCTTGACCAGGACGGCCGCGTCCAGCCAACCATCGCCGTTGAAGTCGGCCATGTCGAGGTCGCCGATGGAGGCGATGGGCCCGGTGCCGCCGAGGGTGGCGGTGGCGAAGGAGATGTTGCCGTCCGCGTCGCGGCGCTGGAGATGGATCTGCACCGGCTGACTTTGGTTCCAGCCGGTGATAAGATCGACCAGGCCGTCGTTGTCGATGTCGAAGTCCATGACGAACTTGGGACCGGCGGAGGTTTCGAGGACGGGATCGATCTGGATGACGCGGAAGTGACTGCGCGTTTCCTCGCCCTCGGTGGTTTCTTCGGGGGCCGCGGGGGGCACACCGCCGCCGCCGGCGACGTCGTTGCTGCCGTCGACGAAGAAGCCGCCGTCGCCCACGTCGGTGGGATCGACGGTGACGTCGGTGGTGAGGTTATCGTCGGGGCCGCCGGTGGGCAGGCTGTCGCGACAACTCGCCGAGCCCAGTGCGACCAGCGCGCCGGCGAGCAGGAAAGAGTACGTGCGCATCTTCATCAGTTCGATCTCCGAGCCGGATCGTCTCTCCGGCGGCCTGCGAAGAATCCCAAGTGCGATATCGGTTCGGGTCAGCGGGCACTTTGGGCGGTTTGCGCGGCGAATACGTTTTGTGCGGGCCCGATAATGATCGGACCGGCACGCGTGCGTTATGGTGTTTGACGAGGGTGGACGGCTTCGCGCAAGATCGCTCCGCTGCGAGTCTACGATATGAACTGCAAGGACCGTCAAGTGAATCCAAGCGCCGGCGGGGCGGATTATCTCGAGCTGGATGACGGTGCGTTGCTGGCGCAATGCGCCGTGGACGTTTATCGGGCGAGCGGACCGGGTGGGCAGAAGCGCCACAAAATCGAATCGGCCGTCCGGTTGCGGCATCACCCGACTGGCTTGATTGCCAAGGCCGAAGAGAGCCGCAGCCAGCATGAGAACAAAGCGCGGGCGCTTAAGCGTCTGCGCACGACGATCGCGTTGCACCATCGGCGCCCCGTGGTGCTGGAGGATTATCGGCCCAGTGAGTTGCTGGCCGGGTGCATCAGCGCCGCCGGCAAGATGTCCGTCGGGCGCCGCGATGCCCGCTACTTCCGTGCGTTACAGGAGATCTTCGACGTACTGGCCGCCTGCGGCGTGCAGCTCTCCACCTGCGCCCAGCAACTCGGCGTGAGCACCGCCAACCTGAGCGGCTTTCTGCGCGAGGATCCGGCCGCCTGGCGGCGGGTGAACGAGATGCGTTCGGCCGTCGGGCTGAAGGGGCTCAAGTAACACGGTCCGGTAGGCTGCCTGACGGCGAGTTACTGGCGAGGATCCGTTCAACAAGCAAGGAAGAAGCGATCATGCCTGCACCGGTCCATCGTGGAAAGACTGTGGAGCGCGTCCGCTGCGCTGTGATCACGGTCAGCGACACGCGTACCGAGGCGGACGACCGCGGCGGTCAACTCATTCGCGGACGTCTTGCCGAGCACGCTCACCAGGTGTGTGGATACGAGATCATCCCCGATGAGCCGCAGCGTATCACCGAGCGCGTGCGAAACTTCGTCGCCCAAGACGATTGCGACGCCGTACTGCTGACCGGGGGCACGGGGATCGCCGGCCAGGACACAACTTACGAGGCCGTCGCGGGGTTGCTCGACAAGCGGCTTGATGGCTTCGGCGAACTGTTTCGGATGCTCAGCTTCGAGCAGGTCGGGCCGGCGGCAATGCTCTCGCGCGCCGTGGCCGGACTGATCGAACGGACCGCGGTTTTCGTCATGCCCGGCTCGCCCAAGGCCGTCGAACTGGCCCTGGATCGCCTGATCCTGCCCGAACTGGGCCACGTCGTCTGGCTCGCCCGCCATTGAGCCGGGCGCTGATCGGTGCGGCGGGGCGTCGCTGCTGTCCCGCCCGCGGGGCCGGGCCGGGGCGTCCATAAACCCGCAGGGTGATGCTGAAACGGGCATTTGGGGCGGTCGACAATGGCGTTTGGCGCGCTGTCCGGCGTGGTCATCTCAATGGAGACAGGACCTCCGTCTTCGCCGCAAGGTGATTCCAACCATTCGGCAACCGATATACGGGGTAGGTAGACAAAAGGGTGCGGTCCGCGCCTTGCCGACCTCGATTCACCGGGTGTTACACGATGCTGCGGAGTATCTTCCGAAAACGATCGGTCCGCCGACACGCGATGACGCTGACCGAGTTGCTCATCGCGGCCGCCATTACGGCGCTGGTGGGAGCGGCCGTCACGGCGATTCTTGCGGCCACCTCCTACGGCACGACCTCTCGTGCGGGCGCCCGCCACGTGCTCGTCCAGAACCGCACGACGTTATTGCGCCTGGATGACGCCCTGCGCGCCGCCCGGGAAGTCGTTGCGGTCAATCCCGCGTATCTGGTTCTCTGGACGGCCGATCCCAACGAGGACGAAACCCGGCAGCACGGCGAGTTGCAACTCATCGAATGGAGCGCCGATGCGGAGCAAATATGCAGCTACCGTAATCCCGCGGATGCATCCGCCTATGCCAACGTGGCGACGTTTCGGGCCGCGGCGCTGGCCGGCTATCCGTCCGAGTGCTGGGCATCCGGCGTGACGGACGCCGCCTTTGCGTTGGTTTCTCCGGTTGGTGAGGAGTCGCCCCTGGTCAGCTACCGCATCACCGCGGCACACGAGGGGACCGCGGACACCGCCGTCGGCGCCACGCACATACCCAACGCGCAAGCCTTGGCGGAGTAAGCCGCCGAGATAAGCGTCTGTCTCGACGCCTTCGTCAGAGGCTGGTTGACAAGCATGCTCCGCCTGCTTGACATCACACCGACAGTCTCCAGACTTCCGATGGACCGCTTCGCAGGCTGCCGTGCCGGTCGTATCCCAAGCGGCGAGTCCACAGGTGGCGCCCGTGTTCGCCATCCCCGACGACCGTAAGAGAGGAAATGCGATGTCCGATGCGAGCATCGCCATTATCGGCGCCGGCAAGGTCGGTGCGGCGTTTGCAGTTCAGGCTCATCGGGCGGGCTATGCCGTGACGGCCGTCGCCAGCCGAACCCCCGCCAGCGCCGAGCGTGTGGCCCAGGCCGTCGGACCCCACGTGACGGTTGCGAGTCCGGCCGATGCCGCGAGCAGTGCCGACCTCGTTTTGCTTACGACGCCCGATGACGCCATCGCGGCACTGGCGGAGGAACTTGCCCGCGCTGGCGCCTTCCGCAATGCCGCCGTGGTTGCCCACTGTTCGGGCGCGCTGGACAGCAGTGTTTTGCAGCCGGCCGCTGACCACTGCGGAAGCGCGATCGGATCGCTGCACCCGCTGCACACCTTTCCGACGCTGGATGCGGCGCTCATTCGTTTCACCCAGGCGCATTGTTTCTACGAGGGAGATGCCCGCGCCGAGGCGGCGCTGGCGGAGTTTGCGCGCCGGTTGGGCCTGACCGCCCACCCGATCGCCCGCGAGGCCAAGCCGCGGTACCACGCGGCCGCAGTGCTGGCGTGCAATTACCTCACTGTGCTGATGGATACCGCGCAGCAACTGGTCGGGTCGGCTGGCGTTCCATCGGACGCCGTCTGGCCCGCGCTGGCACCGATGGTGCAGGCGACGCTGGACAACATCGGAGCGATGGGCTGCCCGGCCGCCCTGACCGGTCCGATTGCCCGGGGCGACGCGGCCACGGTGAAGCGGCATCTCGCCGCCATCGGCAACGACACTGAGCTCAGCGCATGCTACCGCGCTTTGGGGCGGCAGGCCGTCGCGCTCGCACAGCGCAAAGGCACGCTGGCCGCAGAGCAGGCTGCCGAACTCCGCGCGCTGCTCGGTGCGTAGAGACTACGGAACGGGACATCGGGCGTGGATCACCCTGCGCCTGCCGGCTCCGGGGAGGGAAATGGCGACGCAAGCTGCGGTGGGCGCGTCACTTGCGACCGCAACACTGCTTGTACTTCTTGCCGCTGCCACAGGGGCACGGGTCGTTGCGGCCGACCTTCTCGCCTTCGCCGCGGATCGTCTCGACCGGGGGCGGCAGGGGCGTGTCATCTTCGCCGGGCAACTGCTTGCGGTGGGCTTCTTCTTTCTCGCGCCGACGGCGGAAGCGCTCGCCGGTTTCCTCTGAATTGTGGGCCATCGAGCATCTCCTCCACCTGGAACACGCTTACTCTAGGTTGCTTGGACGGCGAAGTCCAGGGGTGTCCCCGGGGTGTTGAACGCAGCCGGGGAGAATCAGGAACCGTCGTAGACCTCGATGCCGTTCTTGCGGTCGAGCACGCGCATGGCGAGGCGCTTGTGGGCGCCCACCAGGTCCTTGCAGATCAGGTCGATGCGCTCATTGAGTTCGCGCCGTTCGCGAATCACTTTGCGCAGCAGCATGCGGGTGCGCTCGTACCGCTGGCGGTAGGTGAGGCTGGCGCGGTAGGCGCCCATGGTCCGCTCCATGGTAGCCAAGAGCTGCTCGATCTCGAAAGGCTTGGCGAAGAAGTCGACCACGCCGCAGCGCATCGCCTCGATCAGGTCGTACTGCGACGGGTCGCTGCCCATGAGAATGACCGGGCGGTCGCTGAGCTCGGTGAGGCGCATGGCCAGCGTCCAGCCGTCGGTGCCCTCCAGGCGGGTGTCGACGACGGCGATCGAATGGGGCTCGAAGATCTCGACGTCCAGCGCGTCGGCCGCGCTGGAGACGCAGGTGATGTTGCAGTTGAACCGGCGGACGAACGCATCGACCAGCATCTCGATGATGCGGGGATTGTTCTCCACCAGGAGTATTTTCTCGATCGCCATCGGGCTCACCACGTCACGTACGTATTGACCGTGCCGAGCTGCGCGGTGACTTCGACCACCGCGGCGCGGCAATTCCGTGTCGTTTGCGTCACGGGATTCCGAACGAATCGTCCGGCGATCAGGACGCCCGCGTGGGCAGGGCAATACAGACCGTGGTTCCACTCTCGGGGCGAGAGTCCAGCCACAGCCGCCCGGCGTTGAGTTCGACCAGCCGGGCCGCCCGGGAAAGCCCCAGGCCGCGGCCCCTTCCTGCGGGTCGATGGGAGAAGAACGGATCGCACGCGTGGGCGAGCACCTCGGGTGACATGCCCCGGCCGTTGTCTCCGATCGACACGACCATAGTGTCATCGGAAGCAATCGATTCGGAGTTGATCCGCAGGTGCATATTCTCGGGCCTGCACGCCTCGATGGCATTGGCGATGATGGCGTGAACCGCGTCGGTGATCTGGGTCTCGTCTGCGTGGATGGTCAGGCGGGGATCGGCGATTTCCACCTGCAATTGACCGGGCCGAAGAGAGGAGTTGCACTCCCAGTGTTGCCGCACGCCCTCGGCCCAGCGCCGGGCGGCAAAGGTCCGCGGCTGCGGCGGGGCGGGCTTGGCGTAGTCGAGCAGCTCCGAGACGATGTTGCTCGCCCGGCGGGCGTGTTCGTCGATGATGGTCAGGTCGCGGCGAATCCGGTCGTCGGTGACATTGCGGAGCAGCAACTGGGCTCGGCCGGCGATGACCGCCAGCGGGTTGTTCAATTCGTGGGCGGCGCCGGCGGACATTTCGGCCATCATGCCCAGGGATGCGGCCGCCGAGGCGGATCGGCCGTCAGCGATACTGCGCCGGTGCGTGATCAACAGATGATCGACGTCCCGGGCGCGTCGATCGCGCTCGCTGGCGCAGGCCAGGGCATAGCCCCAGGTATTCGCCAGTAGCGCCTGGTCGCCCGCAGCGAGATCCGCGAGGCCGGCGCCGGAAGCCGGCGCCACCAGCAACAGCGCGCCCACCCAAGTGCCGGCGCTGCGCAGCGCCAGGGCCAGATTCGCAATCTCGTCTAGCCCGGCCGCTGCTGCGACGTAGCGCGCCACCGATGGCGGCAGTTCGAGCAGCGCATCGGGCGGCAAGCGGTCTGCGCCCAGGCAGACCTCGCGGCACAGGTTCAGTCCGGTCATTGGAAAAATGCGTACGGCGGCGCTGGCCGTTATCGCGACGGCTCCAAGCGCATGGTCCCCAACGTCGGACAGCGCCAGAACCACGACGGCCGACGGGCTAAATGCGTCGCGCGCCGCAGTCGCCAGCGCCGAGCAGGTCGCCGCGACATCGCCGTTGGGACTCGCGGCTTGGGCGAAGTTTTGCAGCGCGCGGGAGCAACGCCGATGTGCCTGCTCAATGCGGCGGTCCGCAGGCTGAAGGGGCGGCGACTGCGAGGGTTGCAGCGCGGCGAACAGGCGCTCGACGGCCGGGGCGATGCGCGATTGCAGCGACGCGTGACCATCCGCAGCGATCATGGAGACAGCGGCGCCGTGGAACAGTGAGATTGCGGGGTTCTTGAACCCTGCCTGGGCGGCGAGTTGTTCGGCCGTGGTCAACACGCTTGCCAACGAGCCGTGATCGCACGCCGATGCATCTTGTGTTTCATCCGGTGCAAGGCAGGCGCACAGCGCCGGCGGCAGCCGCCAGGATTCCGCCAGCCGTCTGCCCACCACCCGGTGATCCACGCCGAGCAGCTCCGCCTCCACCAGGGTGGCGCCCGCCGGCGCGCTTGCCGCGCGGCGCAACGCCCGTGCATAGGTCTTGGGCGCATGCGTTTCGAACGCAAGTTGCCCGACACGAAGCAAAAGGCCTGCGAGAAAGGCGGACCACGCCTTGGAAGGCTGGCCGGTTTGAACAGCCAACTCGCGCGCCGTCCAGGCCGTGGCGAGACTGTGCCGCCAGAAGGCTTCGCGGTCCAGCGCGCCGCCCGGGGGAAAGAGCCGATTCAACTCGGCGACAAGTGCACGCACGAGGAGGATCGTCAGGTGCGGTGCATCGGCGGCCGTGAGGTCCGCGAATGCGTTCGATGGAGTGCTTTCGGGAGAAAGAGCGTCGCCGGCCGGCGGTTCGGCCAGGGTTATTCGCGCGAGCGACGCCAGGCGCTCCTCGGGTGTGCCTTCGTCGGCGAGCGCAGCGAGCAGAGCAGAAGCGCGGGGGGACAACACAGCGCCGAAGACAATTCGGTCAACCAGCGCATCAACGCGCCGGCGGCGATGGGCTGTTGCGGTTTCGTCGCGCACGACGACCATGCGGGGAGGCTCCCTGGCGGTTCAAACTGGACCCAGTCGCACGAGGAATCGTCCCCGCCGGCCGGGGTTGGAGGTGACGGCATTGCAGCAGCGACCGACGATCTGCGCCGCGCCGGGCGCGCCGCCTTACAGCTTCAACATCTCGGCCATGCGCGAGATGACGTGGTCGATCTCAAACGGCTTGCGAATGAAGTCGTCCGCACCTGCCTGCATGAGCTCGTCGATTTCATCACGGTCCGCAACGCCGCTGATGATAATGACCTTCATGTGCTCGAACTCGGGCTGACTGCGGACAATCTTGCAGACCACGTTGCCGTTCACATCGGGGAGCTTGAAGTCGAGCAGCATGACGTCGGGCCGAAACTCGTGGGTGATCATGCCGGCGTCGTAGCCGCTGGCGGCGGTGCGCACCTCGAAGCGACCGTCGCGCTCGAGCAGCTCGACGAACATGTCCACGATGGCCTGATCGTCGTCGACCACCAGTACGCGTTTGCGTCCGGAGGCCAACTGGTCAAGCGGGATCTCGTTCTCCTTCATGAAGGAGACCAGGCTGTCCCGGGGGATGCGCCGAAAACGAGAGCCGGGAACGCGGAAGCCCTTGAGCCGGCCGCTGTCAAAGCATCGAATAACAGTTTGTTGACTGACCTTACAGATCTGCGCGACTTCACCCGTCGTGTAGACGCTTTTCAGCATGCCGAGTCCTCCAAGCGTGCCCTTCCCCGGACGGGCAGGTGCATCTGTTCCACCTATTCCGCCTACCTTAACCATACAGTACAGACCTCACATTATCGCGTCAACGGAATTTATATCGGACGCGACACATGTGGCGCAAGTCTTAGCAAGCTCAGCGCTTGCAGCGCACACGCAAACCGTCCTCGCCCGAACGATATACACCGGATTCGCTGGTCAGTGGGTGCGCCGGCCGGTGAGGTAGACCCAGAGGGTCAGGATGTCGGCGGGGCTGATGCCCGCGATCCTGCTGGCCTGTCCCAGTGTTGCCGGCGCCACCGCTGCGAGTTTTTCCCGCGCCTCGGCTCGCAGCGCTGACATATGGGCATAATCGGCGCTTGGGGGGATTTTCGTCGACTCCAAATTCCGAAATCTTTCGACTTGGCGATTTTGGCGAGACAGGTAACCCGCATAGCGTGCGTCGATTGCAACCTGCTCCAAAACCGCGCGGGGGTAAGGCGGATGCCCGGTCTGCGCCACCGCTTCCTCCAGGACTGCGAGGGGGGTGTCGGGTCGCCTGAGCAGTTCGGCGATCTTGCGCCCGTCGCGAGCGGCCGAGTTGGCGATGGCCTTCACGGCGTCGATGGCGGCGCGTTTTTGTTCGAAGCGTGTCCAGCGGAGGTCGTCGACCAACCCGACGCGCCGGCCTATGGGGGTCAACCGGGCGTCGGCGTTGTCGGCGCGCAGGGCGAGGCGGTACTCCGCACGAGAGGTGAACATGCGATAGGGTTCGGTGGGAGGCTTGGTGACCAGGTCGTCGATCATGACGCCGATGTAGGCTTCGTCGCGCCCCAGGATGAGGGGCTCGCGCCCCGCGACCTGCTGGCAGGCGTTCACCCCGGCGATGAGTCCCTGGCCGGCGGCTTCCTCGTACCCGCTCGTGCCGTTGATCTGCCCGGCGAAGTAGAGCCCGGCGATCGTCTTGGCTTCCAGGGTCGGACGCGTTTGGGACGTCGGGACAAAATCGTATTCCACCGCGTAGCCATGCTGGAGAATACGGGCGTGCTTCAACCCGGGAATGGTGGTGAGCATGGCGGCCTGCACGTCGGCCGGCAGCGAGGTGCTGATGCCGTTGAGGTACAGGCGATCGCTCTCGTAGCCCTCCGGCTCGATGAAGATCTGGTGGCGGCTCTTGTCCGCGAAGCGCACCACCTTGTCCTCAATGCTGGGACAGTACCGGGGACCCGTCGACTGGATCTGGCCGGAGTACATCGGCGCCCGGTGCAGGTTGTCCATGATCAGCGCGTGCGTCGCGGCGTTGGTATACGTGATCCAGCAATGCACTTGGGGTTGGTTGATCTGCTCGGTGAGGAAGGAGAACGGTTCGGGGTTCGGATCGCCCTCCTGCGGCTCGAGCACGTCGTAGTCGACGGAGTCTCGATCGACCCGGGCGGGAGTGCCGGTCTTGAGCCGGTGCAGCGTAAGGCCCAGCCGACGGAGGCAAGCGCTCATCCCCTTGGCGGACGGCTCGCCGACGCGGCCCCCTTCAGTCTGCTCTTCCCCGCAGTGCATGAGGGCGGCCATGAACGTGCCGGTGGTGACGATCGCGGCGTCGCAGGTCAGTTGTCGGCCGTCCGCCAGGCGCACGCCGGTCACCCGGCGCGGCGGACCGCCGTCGGCTGGGGGCTGGTCGGTGGTGAGAATGTCCTCGACCAGGCCTTCGAGAATGTCCAGCCCGCTGGCGGCGTCGAGGGCGCTTTGCACCGCCTGGGCGTAGAGCGTGCGGTCGGCCTGGGCCCGGGGCGCCCAGACGGCCGGCCCCTTCCGGCGATTGAGAATGCGGAACTGGATGCCGCCCTGGTCGGTGCACAGCCCCATGAGCCCGCCCAGGGCGTCGATCTCACGCACCATCTGTCCCTTGCCCAGGCCACCGATCGCCGGGTTGCACGACATCCGCCCGATCGCCCCACGGTCCATGGTGATCATGGCCGTCCGGGCCCCGAGCCGCGCGGCCGCCCAGGCGGCTTCCGCCCCCGCATGCCCGCCGCCGATGACGATGATGTCGTACCGTGGATCCATGGAGGCATTGTAGTGGACGCCGCGGAAAGGGCATACGGCTGTCAGCTATCAGTTGTTGGCTATCAGCTTTCAGCTATCGGCTATCAGCTTTCAGCTTTCAGCTTGCGCAGGTTGGCCGCGGAGATGGTGGGCGCGGGGCCATGATTGCGGGACGAGACGTCAGGGCATGCTCCGATACACGGCCTCGATTTCGTCGACCATTTTGCGATGGTCGAAGGTGGCGAGACACTTCTGGCGACCGGCGTGGCCCATGCGCCGTCGCAGCGCGTCATCCTGCGCCAGGGTGACCACCTGGCGGGCGAGCATGTCGGTGTTTCCCAGGGGGGCGAGCAGACCGGTGACGCCGGGTTCGATGGCCTCCGGCGCGCCGTCGTTGTCGTAGCTTACCGCCGGAACCTCGGTCAATGCCGCCTGCACCAGCGCCCGCGGCAGACCCTCCCATCGCGAGGCGTGTACCAGCAGATCAAAGCCGTTGAGGATCCGCGGAATCTCACTCGGCGCCACCAGACCGGTCAGGTGGACGCGGTCGCGCAGACCGATGCGATCGAGGGTCCGCAGGAATTCCTCTCGCTGCGCCCCGTCGCCCACCCAGACGAAATGCGCGTTGGGTTGAGCGTGAGTGATGGCCGGCATCGCGGCGAGCAGGTCCTCGTAGCCCTTGTTGCGGAACAGCCGCGCGACCGTGCCGATGACCACGGCGTCTTGCGGAATTCTCCACGCCGCGCGGAGTTCGACGCGTACCGCGGGATCGGGCGCGTAGCGGTCGGTCTCCATCCCCGAGCGGATGGTGGTGAACTTCTCGCGCGGCGCCACGCGAGCGGCGACCGACTGCTCGATCATGGCGTCGGCCACACAGATGATGGCGTCGGTGTAGCGGGCGGCGCGGCGCTCGAGGGCGGCGTAGCCGCGCTGCACCGCGCCGGGCTGCGTGCGGTTGAAGCTCATCCCGTGGATGGTGTGAACGATGCGGGGTGCGCCGGCGCGGCGGGCAGCGTAGCGCCCGATGATGCCGGCCTTGCTGCTGTGCGTGTGGACGACGTCGAAGCGCTCCGTGCGGAACAGCGCGGTCAGCACCGACAGGCAGCGGAGCTCGTCGAGGGGGCGGATATTGCGGCGCAGCGCGGCGATGCGCACGAGCGGGTAGCCGCCTTGATCGGCCCGCGGCCAGAGCGAGCCTTCCGGGCCGGTTTCCGTGCCGGCGATCAGCGTCACGTCGTGTCCGCGGGCGTGCAGCCCTTCGCAGGTCAGCAGGGTGTTCTCCTGGGCGCCGCCGATGATCAGGCGCGTGATGACGTGGGCGATCTTCATGACACCGCGCGTTCCTCGGATGCCGGCGGCGCGAGCAGGTGCGGCGGGTAACGCACCCATTGCAGGCAGAGCCCCTGGGCCGGCGCAGTGGGGCCGGCTTGGCTGCGCTGTCGGCTGGCCAGGATGCCCGGCAGCCGGTCCGGCGACCAGTGGCCCCGGCCGATCTCGATCAACGTGCCCACCATGTTGCGCACCTGGTTGTAGAGAAAACCCGTACCCTCGACGTCGATGCGGATCTCGTCCAGGTGGCGGTGAATGTCGCAGCGCAGCACGGTGCGCACCATGGTCTCGCGCACGCACCCGGCGCTGGCCATCGCGGAGTAATCCATCGTGCCGACGAAGTGCCGCGCGGCCTCGCGCAGGCGGTCGAGGTCGAGCGGCCGCCAGCAATGGTAGCAGTACCGCTGGGTCAGATGCCGGACCGGGCGTTGCTGGCCGTGATGAATCCGGTAGCGGTACGTCTTGGACACCGCGGAGGCGGAGGCGACGAAGTCGGGGTGGACGTCGCGGACGTCGAGCAGGCTGATGTCCGGAGGCAGGCGGGAACCCAGGGCACGGCGGATATTGTCGGCCGGGATGGTGGTGGTGGTGTGGAGGTTGGCCACCTGGCCCCGGGCGTGGACGCCCGCGTCGGTGCGCCCGCTCCCGCGAATCACCACCGGATGACGGAGAACCCGCTGGGCGACTTCATGAATCTCGCCTTGGACCGTGCGCAGTCCCGGCTGGGTCTGCCAGCCGTGAAAGTCGGCGCCGTCGTAGGCGATGAGCAGCTTGAGATTCCGCTCCATGGGTCCGGATGGTACGGGTGAGGGGCGCAAAAGAAAACCCCGGACGCTTGCGCCCCGGGGTCAGATCGTGCAATCGGTATCGCGGCTATTACAGTGGGTGCTAGGCGGCCAGCTCTTCCGCCAGGTTGGGGCCGAACCGGGCCCGCAGCCGGGCGAGAATGTCCTTGTGGATCTGGCTGACCCGGGACTCGGAGAGGTTGAGCACGGCGCCGATCTCGGCCATCGTCAGGCCTTCGTGGTAGTACAGCACCAGGATCAGCCGCTCTTCGCGGGCGAGCCCCTTGCTGATGTGTTCGGTGAGCAGTTCGCGGGTGATGAGCGACGAGGGGTCGAGGGCGTGCTGGTCGCGGACGTCCCAGCCTCGACTCGGGCCGTGTCCCTGGCCGCCGTCCTCCGGCTCCATCGCGCTGAAGTGAACTTCCTTGCCCAACTGGGAGAGACGGCAGAGGTCTTCGTAGCGGCGGACACTGATGTCCATGCGGGAGGCGATTTCGGCCGCGGTCGGTGGCCGGCCGTTTTCCGTGTCAAGCATCTCCTTCGCCTGCATCCGGCGCTTCTCGAACGTTCGGACGGTGCGGCTCTGGGGATCCAGGCTGCGAAGCCAGTCCATGACCGCACCGGAGATGCGCTGCTGGCAGAAGGTCTCGAACTTGGCCTTGTGCATGGGGTCGTAGGCTTCGACGGCCTCGATCAGTCCGTCAAACGCGGCACTACAGATTTCATCGTAAGTGATCTGGGCGGGCAGTCGGCGGGAGAGGCGGGCGGCGTGGCTGTGGACGAGGTCGGCGTAGTGAACGACAAGGGTGTTGCGATCTTCGACTTTCTTGTGCTTGAGGTAGCGCTTCCAGATCTGCTCGACTGTTTGAGCGGCGTCGTTCGTTCGCGACTTGCGTGGCATGGGCTGGCTCCTCCTACCGATCTGTGGGTCTTTCAAGCACCGCTGCGACGAGCGGACTGAATTCAAGTCGGTCTGGGATGGCTAGATAAATTAGTCAATTTTGATAAAATAGAGATATTGTGTATTTCGGATAATTTAGGGTCCGGCTTCAGTTTCACTGTCTATTGCCGGCCGCCAGCGTCATGCACAATCGGCGAGGTACGGTCCGCCTGAACGAAAAACGGGCCGAATCAGGCTTCTCAGTATCGCGAAGCCTGCTTGATTGTGGCTTGAATGGCCGTTTGCTCGAGATGGACGATGTCGATGGGTTGCGCGGTCTGCACGAATTGGTTGATTCAGATTGAACCTTCAGGGCCAGGAAAGGCCCCTCTCAGTGGGCGAAAAAAGGCTGTTTGGGGTGTTTGGGGCCAGGGGGTGGAATGGCGCTGCCCTGCCACGCGTCTTAGTCGCCTGGTCCGGTGAGTTGCTCGACGAGCAGTTGGAGGTCTGCCTCCGCGATCTGCCCATCATGGTCTGCGTCGGCCCAGAGGCACCGCTGTTCGGCGTTGGCCACCTCGGCGTCCGCCGCCAGGCAGAACTGCATGCGGGCATAATCGGCCAGGTCCACGTCCGCGTCGCCGTCGAGGTCGCCCCTTCGCGGCCGAGCGCCCGTGAGCTGGGGTACAAACAGGGCAAGGTCGTCACTGTCGATCTGCTGATCGGCGTTCAGGTCGAGCCGTTCGCAACCGGGGCTGACGCTCGACGCACCGCCGTCTTCGCCCTCGGTGCATTCCTGGAATGCGAGAAAGTCGCGGAGATCGACGTCGCCGTCTTCATCCGCATCGGCACTGCGGACGGGCTGGACGACCGTGATGTGCTGCAATCGCGGGTCCACCCAGCCGGTCACGTTGCAGAACCCGTCGGTGCAGTCCGAGTCCACCAGCATCGTGGTCGTATCGCTGAACATGATATGCCAGGGCGGCGGCGCGAGGTTGTTTCCGAAGGTATATCCGGTGGTCCCCACGTCCAGCGCGCTGATCGTGAACGTCGCCCAGTGAGCCGCGTGGCCAAGCCCCGCACTGACGCCCCCGCCGTCGAATGGCGCAATCGACAGGTCGCCACTGGCAGGGACATTAGGATCGGTGGGGATCACGGCGAACGCAAAGAGCGGGGCTGTGGCGTCGCCGTTGTACGACACCACGCCGCCTACAGTTACGCGCGGGTACACCGCGAAGGAGTAGATCTCCAGGCCCGGTGGCGGATCCGAAACTTCGGCCCAGACCTCGATCGCCAGCGTGTCGTCCTGCGGATCGCCCAGCGTGAGGACGGCATCGTCCTGGCCGGGGGCCAGCCGGAGCTCGAAATGCACCGCAGGATCGGCGACGCTGAACGGCGCCGCCAACGCGATTGCGAGTGCGACGACCAGAATACGCAACGGTAGCAGGTTGATCGTAAGCAAGGACATGAGGCCCCTTTCCCATCCGGAGCCGTCGACACCGCGTGTGAGACGGATTCAGTCCCATGCAGCGCGTTCGACGGCCAGCGATCGCCCGCGCCGCTCGGGCCCCGGTCGACCGGGGGAGCAGTACGGGCGATTCCCGATCATTTATTATGCGGAGGACGCATCTCCGATACAAGCCCCTTATGGTCCGAGAATCGCCCGCGGCGGAGGTTTCCGAGCCGCTCCCGGGCGTCCATCCGGGCAGGGTTCGGGGGGCTGGCGGCGTTTCCGGGCTCATGCGCTCGGCCGGTGGGTTGCCCATTCCGCCTTGCGGAGGCGGTGCGCCGTGCCCCGCCCCGCCCCATCAGTGATGGTTGACAAGCATCCTTGCGCGGCTAGAGTAAGGGGCTCAGCGAGCCGCGCGTCGCATGCGGCGTGGGCAGGCTGGAGGGCACGCTTCAAGGAGCGCCGCACCCGCCTGTGGGCTCGATGGCAGGGCTCATAGCTCAGTTGGCAGAGCGCGTCGCTGATAACGACGAGGTCTCAGGTTCAAGTCCTGATGGGCCCATTGCTGTTCGGGGGACAATCTCATGAATTGGGAATGGCTCTTGATCGTTGCCTTGGGCGCCTTGGCCGTCTACTTCGCTGCCAAAGGCGGGGGGTGAGGGCCGAAGTCGCCACGCTGAGCGTGTCTCGGCCGACGGAGCGGTGGCATTCGGGGAGCGTCCTTCTCCCTCGGCGGCCCCTTCGGGGTATGTCGAGCCACGCGGAACCGTGGCTCAAGGAAGCGCGCGGGGCCGTAGCTCAATGGGAGAGCGCCTGGTTTGCAACCAGGAGGTTGTCGGTTCGATCCCGATCGGCTCCAGTCACACCGCAGTGCCCCCGTCACGCCCCTCACGCCCCAGTGCCCCGGTCGCAGGGCAGCATCCCATGGCAAATTGCAGTGTCCAGGTTGGCCACGGCCCGTTTTTCGGATGGGCGCCGGGCGCCCGGCTAAATCATCTCGACGCGATTCCGTTGCCGTTCACGTCCTCCGTCGGCGTGCGCTAAGGTGAATCCCGAAGCCAGCCGGTATTGTCCATGCGGGCATTCACCGGTTCGATGGGGATGCGCGGACAGCGGTGCTGGATGAATTGCACTGGAAATGCACAAGTTTACGTGACGTTATATTGCACAATTGTTGCGCGGGATTTTGGGTTGTTTCTGTAGACAATGCCTGCTGACGGACTTAGTATCCTTTGCGCCAGCAGCGTATTGCACGTCTCCCACTTCATCCGGCCCGATGATCTGAGGCGTGTGCTGCTGGCCTTTTTTTGCGCATCCGACCCGGACTGGGCAAGCGACGTTTCGGATGGTGAGAGACACGACGCGCGGCCCGGCGATCTGAGAGTTGAAGGCCAGGCGGGTGCGACTGGTGGACAAGCGCGACGGATCGTCGCGTCCCACCGACCGGGCGTACTCGCTGATCGTGGCCCGCAACGTGGAGACTGGGGAATACAAGTATTTCGTGAGCAACGCGTCGGGCGGGGAGAATTGGAAAGCCTCAGACAATAGCACGCCGCAAGATAAGGACCATTCCCCCTGTGGCGCGCCAACTTAAGATCAGGACTTGACAACAGAAGTTACAAGTCAGAAGGGGCGGAGGTGGGCCGGGCCGCTTGGGCTTGAGGGATTTGCGCTATTTGGCGGAGTGCGCGCGGGGTTTACTCTACGCCGTTGGGTTTGAGGATGGCGCCGCGCTGGGTTCGGCCGTCGAGACGGATTTCGAGGGGGACGGGCAGGCGGACGTGGCGGACGTGGGCGGTTTCGGTTTCGGCCGGCTGGGCGTTGAGCCAGGCCCAGTCGATCCAGCCCTGCTTGACGTTGGGGTCGATGGTGAAATAGCCAATGCCCAGCGAGGTGAGATTCTGGAAGAAGTGGGTACCCTGGGAGGGGGTGATCATGAAGTCGCGGAGGCTGGTTTCGACGATCAGCCGAGCGGCGGAGATCTGGTCCCAGGTGACGGGGATGCCCAGCCAGCGGTCGGCGGTGCCCCAGCGGCCGGGGGCGATCATGACGGCGGTGCGTTCGGTTTTGCGCAGGGCGTCGTTGATCCGGCCTATTTCGCCGGCGATTTCGCGGGTGAAGCTGGAGTCGAAGGTTTCGGGCTTGACGTAGACGATGTCGGCCACGCCGTTCATGCGGCCGTTGCCCAGGGCCTGGTCGGTGTAGCAGATGGTGTCGGCGGGATCGATGCTGTCGAGGCGGACGTCCTCGTACTCTTCGTGCAGGATGATGGGCCGGATCTGGAGAAAACCAAATTCCATCGGGCGGGCGGCGAGGTCCACGGCGAACTCGATTTCGACCGGGCTGGCGGTGCCCTCCTCGCCGAGTTGCAGCAGCAGCCGGAGAATCTCCGCGAGGGGAAAGACGTTGTGCTTGAGGACGTGGGCGAAGGAGACCAGGCGCGGGCCGGGCCGGGTGACGCCGTCGTAGACCGCGCTGTTTTCCCGCGAGTAGACGCTGCCGAGGTGGGTGAGCGCGCCGTCGGCCTCGGCGACGTCTAGATCGAGGCAGAAGTGATTGGCCTCCTCGTCGGCGGAGGGATAGACGTCGGGATGGCTGGTGTCCAGGGCCCAGAAGCGGCGCTGGGAGTTTTTAAGCATGGCCGCGGGATTGGGGAATTGCGGTAGAATCTCGGGGTGCTGCGGGGAGAACAGCAGGCTCTGCCCCCCTTCCACGACGGTCTTGCCCAGCCCCAGGGCGACGGCGGCGACGCCGTCCTCCGGCGCCATGTTGTCCATCGAATAGAAGTTGTAGGAGCGGGCGACGCCGGAAAAGGTGGGATAGAACCGCCCGTCGTGGTGGCTGCCCACGACTTCCTGGAGGATGACGCCCATTTTTTCCTCTTCGACGTGCCGGCCGGTGGCGTCGAGGTAGCACTTGGCCCGGTGGAAGAAGGTGGAGGCGTAGACCCGCTTGATGGCGTCGCACAACTGGTCGAGGCGCACGGAGAGGTCGGGGTGGTTGTTGGGCAGCATGTGGGTGGCATAGATGCCGGCGAAGGGCTGGCCTTGGGAATCCTCCAGGAGGCTGCTGGAGCGCACGGCCAGGGGGTAGCGGACGAAGCGGAGGAACGCGGCCAGGTCGTGGGCGATGTCGCGCGGGAGGCGGGCGGCGAGGAAGACCTGGGCGATGCGGTCGTCGGGGATGTCTTCGGCGACGAAGCCGCGCAGGCCGTTTTCGTCGAGGAAGCGGTCGAACACGTCGGTGCCGAGGGAGGCGCTGTTGGGGACGAAGACGCGCACGTTCTCGAAGCGGTGGGCGAGGTTGTGGTGGCGGATCAGGGCGTTGACGAAGGCCAGCCCGCGGGCCTTGCCGCCGATCGAGCCGCTGCCGATGCGGGTGAAGCTGTTGGCGACGTCGAACTTGGCGGGGGTGAAGTCGGTGATGACGCCGGACTTGTTTTTCTCGCGGAACTCGGCGAGCCACTGGATGAGGTGGCGGCGCATTTCTTCGAGGTTGGCGAAGTCGCTGACCTTGCGGGGCTGGAGTCGGGCGGCGAGTTCGAACTCGGTGCGGGCCATGAGCCAGTTGCTGAAATGGTTGTGGCGGGCGTGGAAGGCGAGAGATTCGGCGGGGACGCGGGCGATGACTTCCTCGAGTTCGCGGATGTCGCGGGCCCGGCCGACCTCGTTGCCCTGAGGGTCCTTGAAGACGAAGTCGCCAAAGCCGAGGTTGCCGAGGATGAAGTCGCTGAGGTGGCGGAGGAGGTTGCGCGACTTCTTGTTGAGGAAGTTGATGTCGAGCTCGGTGGCCGCCTGGCCGTAGAGGTCGTCGGAGGATTGCAGCAGGATGGGCAGGTGCGGGGCGTGCTCGCGGATGCGACGGGCGAGCTCGACGCCGGCGTTGCGATCGCTGGCGCCGTTGCGGGGGAAGCGCACGTCGGAGATCACGCCGAGCACGTGCCTTTCATACTTGGTGTAGAGGCTCCAGGCTTCTTCGAAGGTTTCGGCGAGCAGGATACGGGGGCGGGCGCGCATGCGCAGCAGGCGGTGCATGAGGTTGACGCCCTCGGCGATGAGCGACTGGGTAAGCTTCATCAGCTCGGTGTAGATGAGCGGCAGGTAGGTGGAGTAGAACCGGACGGAGTTTTCCACCAGGAGGATGACGCGCACGTCCCCCACCTGGGTGTCGTGCTCGGCGTTGCGCATGTCCTCGACGAACTTGATGATCGCCAGGAGGATCTTGGCGTCGCCGTTCCAGACGAAGACGCGGTCGATGGTGTCGCAGCGATGGATGCCGGGCTCGCGGAAAATGGTGCGCGGCTCGTCGGCGAGGACCACAACGGGCAGATCGGGGGCCTGCAACTTGACCGCGGCGGCGAACTCGGGAACGGTCAGGTCGCCGAGCCGGGTCATGGTGATGACCAGGTCGACGGTGCTGTCGGCGATGAACTCGAGCGCCTCCCGCCCGGTCGAGACGCGGGACACGCGGGGGGCATGGGAGAGGTTCATGTCGAGGTATTCGCTGGTGATGAGCTCGGTGAGGAGCCCGTCCTCCTCGAGGATGAAGGACTCGTAGAGGCTGGACACCAGCAGGACGTGCTGCACCCGGAAGGGCATGAGGTTGTGAAAACCGCAGAAGTAGACGTTGAGATCGTCCTGCGTTGGCTCGGGCGTACGTCCGTACATGCGATGCTCCCGCGGTGAGATGATCGGCCGATCCGGTCCGCCGGCAGCGAATGCGCCGGTGGCGGGCCGACCTGACCGCGATTCAAGCCCCCCCGGGCGATGCTGTCAACGCTGATGCCGCGTCCGGCCCCCGGGGTGGGCACCACGTCCCCATCCGGCCTGCACTTGCGGGCAATTGTACCCGAAATCGTCGCGCCATCCGCCTGGAATCCCGCGTGAGGGCTGTTTTGCGCGCTGGTATGGCTCGTGCACAGGGGACATCGGACGGCTGGGCGCGCCCCCAACGATGCGCAGCGCCAAGACCGTCCAGCGCTCCGGCAGGCTCGGTGGCCGGGACGCCGACCGGCAGTGCCGGACGATGATGCCAGAGACCTCCCGAACGAGGATGAGGCGATGATGAATACCCGCACGATACTGGAGACCCTGGCCCGCCAGGGCTACGCGGCGTCGATACTGCACTACGCGGACGGGACGGTGGCGGTCCGGGCGGTGCATTCGTCCGGTCATCTCGTTCGGGTGACCGAGGTGGATGAGCTGCACGCGGCCGTCGCGGTGTGGAACCGACTGGGCTGCGAGCCGCGACTGACCGTGGCGATGAACGGGGAAGGCGTGCCCACGGCGAAGCCGGTCAAAGCGGCCCGCAACCGCGAGGGTCGATGGACCCAACGGTTCGAGTGGATCAGCAGCCCGTTCCGCATGCTGCTGCGCACCTGGTGACGTCGGGCTCGCGAGCGCGGCGTGCGCTACGCCGCGAGGCGCCAGACGGTGGCGACGAGGGTGCAGACGACGATGCCGAGGGCGACGGGCATGAGGGCCCCGAGAATGGTCCACTTGAGGCTGCGGGTCTCCTTCCAGATGGTCCAGATGGTCGTCCCGCAGGGGTTGTGCAGCAGGACGAAGAGCAGCAGACAGACGCTGGTCATGAGGGTCCAGCCGTTGGCCCGCAGCATGGTCTGAAGGCCTTCGGCGTCGGGTTCGACCATGCGTCCGGCGGTGAGGCCCAGGCCGTGATCGCCGCCCACGAGGATGAGCAGCATGATGATGGTGGGCACGACGATTTCGTTGGCGGGGATGGCGATGATGTAGGCGAGGAGGATGACGCCGGAGAGGCCCATGAGGACCCCGAAGGGCTCCAGCCAGTCGATGAGATGGAGGGCGACGGCCCGTCCGCCAACGTCGACGTTGGCCACGAGCCAGATGACCAGGCCGGCCGGCGCGGCCACGATGCACGCCCGTCCGAGGACGAAAACGGTGCGGTCAATGAGCGACGTGTAGAGGATGCGCAGGACGGAGGGGCGGCGGTACGGGGGCAGTTCGAGGGTGAAGGCGGAGGCCTCGCCGCGGAGGAAGGAGCGTGAGAGGGCCCACGAGACGGTGAACATGGCGACGATGCCCAGGAGGACGACGGCGATCATGCTGACGGCCGCGAGGGTGGACATCCAGATGCCGCTGGTGATGCCGGCGGCGACCATGACGGTCGAGATGGCGATGACCGTGGGAAAGCGGCCGTTGCAGATCATGAAGTTGTTGGTGAGGATGGCGATGAGCTTTTCGCGTGGGGAGTCGATGATGCGGCAGGCGGTAACGCCGGCGGCGTTGCAGCCGAAGCCCATGGCCATGGTGAGGGCCTGTTTGCCGTGAGCGCCCGCGCGGCGAAAGAGGGGGTCGAGGTTGAAGGCTACGCGGGGGAGATAGCCGAGGTCTTCGAGCAGGGTGAAGAGGGGGAAGAAGATGGCCATGGGGGGCAGCATGACGGAAATCACCCACGCCACGCAGAGGTAGACGCCGTTGATGAGCAGGTCGGTGAGCCAGGCGGGCGCGCCGACCGCGGCCATTGCGGCCAGGAGGCCTTCATGGAGGCTGTGGGAGAGGAACGCCGGGGCGGCGACGCCGAGGTACTCGGCGCACCATCCGGAGAGGCCGCCCTCGTCCATGAGCAGACCGGCGAAGAACGCGGAGGGCACGTTGGCCCCGGTGACGGTGAGCCAGAAGACGACGGCGAGCACGGCGAGCATGAGCGGCCAGCCCCAGACGCGGTGGGTGAGCAGACCGTCGAGGCGTTCGTCCCAGGTGCGGCGGCGGGCGCCGCGGTGAACGACGTCGCGGGTGATGGCCTCGGCCTCGCGGAACGCGGTGGCGACGAGTTCGTCACGGAACTGGTCGCCGACGGTTTCGCGGATGGCGTCGATGCGGCTGAGGACGTGTTGGGGGGATCTCGGATCAGACATGGAATTATCGTTTCATAAGGTTTAGGGCAAGTGGGGCAACCTGCGCTTGGCGCGTCAGGCGGGCGCGAGGGTTTCCTCCAAGTCGGTAGTGCGGCCGTCGTGGCCGCGGACGGCGGCGCGTTCGCGCTCGGCCAGGGCGGCGAGTTCGCCGTTGGCGAGGGCGCGGCGGATGCGCAGGTCGCCCTCGATGAGGCGATAGGCGACCCAGCGGGCGTTGGGCAGACCGGGGGCCAGGGAGTGCACCAGGGGGACGACTTCGTCAACTGCGGCGCGGAGCTTGTCGGGCGTGGGCAGTCGCCGGGGCGCGCAGGTCCGCCGCCCGGCGATCACGTCGGCCACGGTGGCAATCAGCTCGGGAATGCCTTCACCGCGGCGGGCGGCGGTCCCCACGACCGGCACGCCGAGACGTTCGCCGAGCGCGGGGAGGTCGATGGCGATGCCCTTGCGCCGGGCCTCGTCGAGGAGATTGACGCAGACAACGGCCTGGTTGGTTATTTCCATGACCTGGAAAACGAGATTGAGATTGCGCTCGAGGTTGGTGGCGTCGACGACCACGACAACGCAGTCGGGCCGGCCGAAGAGAATGAAATCGCGGGCGACCTCCTCGTCGGTCGAGGCGGACAGCAGCGAGTAGGTACCCGGCAGGTCGACGAGCTTGTAGCGCACGTTCTGATGGATGAACGCCCCCTCGGCCCGGGTAACGGTTTTCCCTGGCCAGTTGCCGGTGTGCTGGCGCAGGCCGGTGAGGGCGTTGAATACGGTGGATTTGCCCGTGTTGGGATTGCCCGCCAGGGCCACCACGTGGGCGTAGCCGCTGACGTTGAGCCCCAACTGGGTCAGGGGCGCGAACGGCGTCGGCGCCAGCCCGCAACTGCTGCATCCCTGTGCACTGCCACATCCTGACATCACAACATCCTTCCCCATGCCATTTAAGCCGCCAGCTCCTCATGCAGGCGAACCAGAACCATTTCCGCCTGCTCGCGCCGCAGGGCGATGAGCGACTCGCGCACGCGGTAGGCCTGCGCGGAGCGCCCCATGTTGGCCAGCTCCGCCCGCACGCGGGCGCCGGGCGTCATGCCCAGATCCAGCAAGCGCCGGCGGGTCAGCCCGCGGCACGCGTCCGCGAGGCCCACGACCTCGCACGCCTGCCCCACCGACAGAGACGCGAGGGTGGGCAAGGGGTCAATGGGCGCCGCTTCAGCCTCGGCCGCGGCCACGTGGACCATCTCCGCCAACTCCGCGGGCAAGCTGCGCTCGGCGTCGGCCAGTTGCAGCGTCAAGACGGCATCGTCGCGGTGGGTGATGCGGAGAATCGCACCGGGCAGCAGCCCGGCGGCCACGATGCGCCGCAACGATGCGGGCGGCTCGTCTTCGACGTGGACGATGCGGGCGGGCTGATCGATGGGCCAGGCGTCGAGACCGACACGCTGCGACGGGGCGACGATGCCTTGGCGGTCGGGGATGGGGTCGCCGTGCGGGTCGAGGACCGGGTGGCCCAGGTGGGCGCTGAGGGCGGCGACCTGCTCCGGCGTGAGTTCGTGCTCCGCCCGGTCGGCCTGGCGGTGAATCTGCAAGATGGACATCCCGGCCTCATCGACGAGGTAGCGTTCCATCAGCCGGTGGGCCCGCAGCAGGTGCATGGCCCGGGCGTGGCCTGAGGGGGTCAGCTCGATGCGATCGTCGTGGGCGCCCACCAGCCCGGCGTCGGCCAGCCGATCGATGGTGTCGCGGGTGGTCTGCGGATTGCTGGCCAGTGCGGTGCGGAGGGTGCTCGGCGTGACCGTGCGTGATTCGAGTTGGGCGGTCGCGAGGACCTTAAGGGCGTCGTCGGCGCGGACGCGTCTGCGACGCCGATGACGAAGCGTGGCGAGTGCCGCGAGCAACAGGGCCGCGCAGACGACGAGCACCGGAATGACCAGGTTTGCCAGCATGCGGTAGAACACCTTTCGGCCCGGCCTCACGCGGGGGCGAGGCGAATCTTGACGGCGCCGTTTGGGGCTTATTCGGGACCCCGTAGGCCCGGTTTCGTTATACCTAAAAAATATTGAGTGACTACCATAAAGTCAAGTTTCGGAATATCATTCAGGTCGTTTAGAGGCTTTGGGCTGGTCCGGCGTAGGGGCTCACGGTGCCAACAGTCAATCGAGAAGACTACCTGAAGCAGGTCCTGCTACTGGAGCCGGAGGCGGGATCGGCCGTGCGGATGGGGCAGTTGGCGGTGGCGGTCGGGGTTACGCCGGCCAGTGCCACGGGCATGGTCAAGACCCTGGTGGGGCTGGGATTGGTGGATTACGAGCCCTATGCGGGGGTGCGTCTGACGCCCCAGGGTCGGAAACTGGCGTTGCACGTGCTCCGCCGGCACCGGCTGCTGGAGGCGTTTTTGGTCCAGACGCTGGGGGTGGACTGGGCGGATGTGAACAAGGAGGCCGACGCGATTGAGCACGTGGTCTCTGACGACCTGGTCGAGCGGATTGACGTCTACCTGGGCCGCCCCACCGTGGATCCGCACGGCGATCCCATCCCGCAATCGAACGGGGAGTACGCCGAACCCTCGCTGAAGAGCCTGGCGGAGTGCAAGCCCGCGCAGGAGGTGGTGATTGCGCGGATCATCGATCAGGATCCGGAGTTCTTGCGATACGTGGAGGATCGCGGTCTGCGGCCCGGGGCGGCGTTGACGATCCGGGAGATTGACCTGGCCGGGCGGACGATCACGGTGGACACGGCTGAGGATGGGGCGGTCACGCTGGGGATCTCGCCGGCGGGGAATCTGCTGGTGGAGTCGGCGGCCGTCGCGGGGTCGTAGTTTGCACGGATTCGAGGTCCAAGGAGGATGACTATGTGCAGGTGGATGGTGGACAAAAGGCGGGTCGTGGGCGGGCGGGTTGCTCGGAGGACGGGGGTGGCTGTGGCAGCGCTGCTGGCGGCCGGGGTGCTCGCGGGCGGGTGCAGCCGAAGCATTGCGGGCACGTGGGAGTCGCAGTCGATCGAGCCGGCGATGGCGCGGGACCAGTTCAAGTTTCTGCGGCCGACGGGCTTTGCGGGCGAGTTCGTGAAGGCGTCGATCGAATTGCAGAAGGACGAGGACTACACCGCGGACGTGTACTACGCGGGCAGCATGGACACGAGCACAGGGACGTGGACTTTCGAGGACGATCGTCTGCGGCTGGTGGACAACACCTACGGGGCGTACGCCTACTCGGTTGAACTGACCGACCTCGGGCGAACGCTGATCCTCACGCAGCCGATCAAGGGCACGGACGTGAAGGTGTGGCTGAAACGGAAGCGCTGATTGAGATAAGCCGCCTATGACCAGGGCGAGACGGCGTGTGCGGTGACGGCAATACGGCGCATGACGTTACGGCGATACGGCGGGCGCGGTCTTGGCGATGCGGCGCTGCCGCGGCGATGAAGGCGGCGGCGATGAAGGCGGCGGCTAGGGCAAAAATCCAATGGCCCGGGCGGCCTGCGACAGCACATCCCAGAGGCTTTGCAGTGCGAACAGGGGGAAGAGCAGCAGGTTGAGGATGTCGGTCAGAAAGTTCGGCTCGAGATCCATCGCGAGGCCCTCCGGCTTGACAGATGGGTATTCCGCCGCGCCCGCGCACGACGAGCCCCGGGCACGGATCGTAGCTCGATGGGCGGGGGATGTCACGAAAAACGGGCGCGGGGCGCTTCCGGTGGCGGCGTTGCGGTTTGTGCGGCAAACCTACGCCGCCTTCCACCTGAACGCCGCTTGGTTGGCCACATGACGGCCGCCGCATCGGCGATTCAGACACGTCACGAGGCGCCGCGGCCGTCTTGCTGAACCGCGGCGGGTGGGATAACTTGGCCCGCTTCCTGTTTTGAGACCCGCTACATCCCCCGGTGCTCTGATGACCTGCGCGATCCGTTGCGAGAAGCTGTACAAGCGCTATGAAAGCGGCAAGTCGGCCGTCGATGCGGTGAACGGGCTGGACCTGGAGGTCCGCACGGGGGAGTGCTTCGGGCTGCTGGGGCCCAACGGGGCGGGCAAGACGACCACGGTCGAAATCCTCGAGGGGTTGCTGCCGGCGACGTCGGGGACGGTCGAGGTGCTGGGAATGCACTGGGGCGCGGGGCAGGACCACGCTCTGCGGCAACGGCTGGGGGTCACGCTCCAGGAGACGCGGCTCCAGGACAAGCTGACGGTGCGGGAGACGCTGCGGCTGTTTCGCAGCTTCTACCGCGACGGCTTGTCGCCCGAAGAGGCGATGGCCCAGGTCGACCTGACGGAGAAGGCGCGGAGCTGGGTGCGCAAGCTTTCGGGCGGGCAGCGGCAACGACTCGCGGTGGCGTGCGCGCTGGTGGGCAAGCCAGAGTTGCTCTTTCTGGATGAGCCGACGACCGGGCTCGATCCGCAGGCAAGGCGGCGGCTGTGGGACGTGGTGCGCGATCTCAAGAGCGCCGGCGTCACCATCCTGCTGACCACGCATTACATGGACGAGGCCGAACGGCTGTGCGATCGCGTGGCGGTGATCGACCACGGGCGAGTGATCGCCCTGGGGACGCCGCGCGAATTGATCGCCGAGCTGGGCGGCGAGCACGTCATCGAGTTCGGCATCGAGCACGAGCTGGATGGCGACGTGCCACCGGAGCGCTTCGCGGATGTGCCGTCGGTGCGTTCGGCCGCCCGCGAGCCGGAGGGCTACCTGCTGAGCGTGGCGGCGCCGCACGTGGCGGTTCCCGCGCTGCTTGAGCGGCTGGCGCGGGACGGTTTGCAGCTTACGGCGCTGACCACGCGGCACGCGAACCTGGAAGACGTATTCGTGAACCTCACCGGCAGGCACCTGAGTGATGATCAATAACCCGCTGGCGCAGCTCACCATCGTGCGGATGAAGGAGTTTTTCCGGGAGCCGGAGGCGATCTTCTGGACGTATGGATTTCCGTTGATCATGGTGATCGTGCTGGGGCTGGCGTTTCGCGACAAGCCGGCCGACCCGGTGGCGTTCGACGTGATGGCCGGTCCGGGGGCGGAGCGGATCAAGCAGGCGGTGGCCGACGACGCACGGTTCGATCTCGAGGTTCACGCGGAGGCGGCGGCGCTGGCCCGGCTGCGCGACAACAAGACGCTGGTGGTGGTGGGTCCGGGGGAGGAAGGCGGCTACGCGTACCGGTTCGATCCGACGAATCCGGAGGCGCGGGCGGCGCGGGACGCGGTGGACGACGCGTTGCAGCGGGCGGCCGGCCGGGTTGACGCGGTGGCGACGGAAGACGTGGAGGTGACCACGCCGGGCTCGCGGTACGTGGATTTTCTGGTGCCCGGGCTGATCGGGATGAACCTGATGGGCGGGGGCATGTGGGGGATCGGGTTTATCCTGGTGAACATGCGGGTGCGCAAGCTGCTCAAGCGCATGCTGGCCACGCCGATGCGGCGGCGCGATTTTCTGCTGTCGATGGTGGGGATGCGGTCGCTGTTCTTCTTGCCGGAGGTGGCTTTTCTGCTGGCGGCGGCGTACTTGATTTTCCAGGTTCCGGTGCGCGGGAGCTTCGTCGGGGTGGTGGCGATCGCGTTCATCGGGTCGTTCGCCTTCGCGGGGCTGGGGCTGCTGGTGGCCTGTCGGGCGCGGCGGATCGAGACGGTGTCGGGCCTGATGAACCTGGTGATGATGCCGATGTGGCTGGCGTCGGGGATTTTCTTTTCCTACGAGCGGTTTCCGGAGTACCTGCACCCGTTCATCAAGGCGCTGCCGCTGACGCAGCTCATCGACGCCTTGCGGGCGGTGATGCTGGAGGGGGCGAGCGTGCCGTCGCAGGCGCTGCCGATGCTCATCGTGATCGCCTGGGGGGTGGTTTCGTTTGCGCTGGCGTTGCGGTGGTTTCGCTGGGTGGATTGACGAATACAGGGTCCGTGAACGGACGAACGCCGGCCCGGGTGCGTCGGGGCGCGCGCCCGGGCCGGCGCCTTTCCTACTAAAGCGCGCCCTCACATCTCGGTGCATGCCTTCCTCCGCATGCCGGGCTCGATCCTGCGCACGGCGGCTTGTGCCCATCATGCCGATCGTGCGGTCTGTGCTGCGCGGCCTGTACCGTGCGGCCTGGCAGTTTGGCGGCTTGCGGCGTCTGCCCCTTGAAACTCGGGACCCCGCTTGGCAGAATGGCGGTGGGTCGTTCACGTTCAGGTTATGTTGCGCCGCAGGATTCGCGGGTTCGGTCATCCGAATCGGCTGTCCGCATGCATATCGGCGGCAATCGGGCCCATCGCCGCCCCGCCGGCGTCCAGGAGGACCATGGGTTATGAAACCAGCGCGCTTGTATGCCATCGCCGCTACGCTGTTGTTCGTCGCCGGGTGCGACGTATTCAATGATTCGCCGCCGCCTACGCCTACGCCAACCGCGAAGTCGCCCTCGGTGGTGGTGCTGTGGAACGAGGCGATGCTGGCAGCGGTGCGGAACGGTCCACCGCGGCCGACGGTGATTTCGCGGTCCCTGCACATCGTGCACACGGCGATGTACGACGCGTGGGCGGCGTACGACGAGGTTGCCAACGGAACGCAGTACGGGGGCGAATTGCGCCGCCCGGCGTCGGAGCGCACGGAAGCGAACAAGCGCGCGGCGGTGAGCCATGCCGCGTATCGCGCGCTGCTCGACCAGTTTCCGGCGTACGAGCAGAACACGGGCGCGTTCACGCGGCTGCTGCACGATCTGGGCTATGCGGCGAGCGCGTCGACCGATCCGGCGACGCCGGCCGGCGTGGGCAACCTGGCCGCTGAGGCCGTACTGGATTTCCGACATGACGACGGATCCAACGAGGCGAACAATTACGCGTACATCGACGTTGACTTTTACCCCGAGCCCTACGCCCCACTGAACGACGCCGACCCCACGTCGGCCAAGGCGCCCGGCGGCGACGCGTTCGACGCCAATCACTGGCAGCCGCTCCGCGTGCCCAACGGCTCGATGCTCGACGAGTACGGCAACCCGACGTACGACAACGCCGACCCGACAACGTACACGGATCAGGCGTTTCTCACGCCGCACTGGGGGGCGGTGATCCCGTTCGCGCTGACCGCCGGCGATCAGTTTCGTCCGCCGGCGCCGCCGAAGTCGGGGTCCGACGAGCCGTATACCGACGGGCGCGGCGAAACCATGTCCAACGATGAGGCATATCACCAGCAGGTCGACGAGATCATGCTGATGAACGCGAATCTCACGGACCGCCACAAGGTCATCGCCGAGTACTGGGCCGACGGGCCACGGTCGGAGACGCCGCCGGGGCACTGGCACGCGCTCGCCCACGGAATTTCCTATCGCGACGGGCACGGCATCGACGAGGACGTCAAGCTGTATTTTGCCCTTTCCGGGGCGGTGTTCGACGCGGGGATCGCGTGCTGGGATTCCAAACGGGTGCACGACTGCGTCCGGCCGGCGTCGGCCATCCGGCACAAGTACTACGGGCAGAAGATCATGGCCTGGGGCGGACCGGACAGGGGGACGGTCGAGATCAGCGGCGAAAACTGGCAGCCGTACCAGGCGCTGACCTTCGTCACCCCGCCCTTCGCCGAGTACACCTCGGGGCACAGCACGTTCAGTGCGGCGGCGGCCGAAGTGCTCACGCTGTTCACCGGCAGCAACCGCTATTACGACGACGGGGTTACGGTTTTGTACAATGAGGATTTCAACAACGACGGCATCCCCGACGTGCTGGGCCAGCACGTGGTCGGCATCGGCGGCAACATGTTCGAGGGAAGCCCGTCGGAGGTGATCGTGTTGCAATGGCCGACGTTCCAGGACGCCGCCGAAGAAGCCGGAATCTCGCGGAGGTATGGCGGGATCCACTTCCAGGACGGGGACCTTCGCGGTCGGGTGGCGGGCACGCAGATTGGCGCGCAGGCGTTTGCCGTGGCCCAGGCATACTGGACCGGACAGCGGGAGTGAAGGGCGCGGCGACGATTGCAGGTCGGGGATTGGGAGATTGGGGCGAAGTGAAGCCGGTCGGTCCGCCAGCTCCCCCCTCACCGCACCTGGCCGTCGCCCCGCACCACGTACCGCTGGGTCGTCAACTCCTCCAGCCCCATCGGCCCGTAGGCGTGGATCTTCGACGTGCTGATGCCGATCTCCGCGCCCAGGCCCAGTTGGAACCCGTCGTTGAAGCGCGTGCTCGCGTTGGTCAACACGCACGACGAACCCACCGACGCGATGAACCGGGCCTGCCGATCGGCGTCCTCGCTCACGATCGCGTCGGTGTGGTTTGAGCTGTAACGCTGCACGTGGGCGATCGCGGCCGACTCGTCCGGGACGACCTTGAGCGCCACCACCAGGTCGAGAAACTCCTTGCCCCAGTCGCTCTCGTCCGCCGGCCGGGCCTGCGGCGCCAGCTTGCACACGGCCGCATCCCCGCGCACCTCCACGCCCGCCGCCGCGTACCGCGCCACCAGCTCCGGCACCAATTCCGCCGCCCGCTTTTCGTGCACCACCACGCATTCGGCCGCGTTGCAGGTCGCCGGGGCGCTCGTCTTGGCCGTCACGCAGATCTCCAGCGCTTTCGCCGCGTCGGCAAATTCGTCCACGTACACGTGGCACACCCCGTGGAAGTGCTGCACCATGGGGATCCGCGAGTGCTCGTGCACGAAGCGGATCAACTCCGCCCCGCCCCGCGGAATCACCAGGTCGATGTATTGCTCCAGCGTCAGCAGGTGCTGCATCTCCGCCCGATCGCTGGACGTCATCGCCTCCACCGCCGCCGGCGTCACGTGGTTGTTGGCCAGCGCCGCCTTGGCAATATCCGCCAGCAACGCGTTCGAGTGGGCCGCCTCCCTGCCCCCTTTGAGAAAACACGCATTGCCCGCCTTGAAGCACAGCCCGAACGCGTCGATGGTCACGTTAGGCCGGGCCTCGTAGATCATCGCGATCACCCCCAGCGGCACGCGCACCTTCTGCACCCGCAAACCGCTCGGGGCCGTGCTCTCCTTGACCACCTGCCCCACCGGGTCGGGCAACGCCGCGATCTGCCGCATCCCCTCCGCCATCTGCTCGAGCACCTTCTCGGTAATCTCCAGCCGGCGCAGCTTCGGCGTCGGCAAACCCGCCGCCCGCGCCGCCGCCATGTCCCGCCCGTTGGCCCCGAACACCTCGTCGCGCCGCGCCGCGAGCATCTCGGCCACGTCGTGCAGCACCTGGTTCTTCACCGCCGTGCTCACCGAAGCCAGCACCCGCGAAGCCTCGCGCGCCGCCCGCGCTTTTTCTTCGATCGCCTTCATAACGCCAACTCCTTGCAAGGCAGGGATTGAGCGGATTCAGTAAAACGCTACCAGCCCATTGCCATCGTGTGCCACTGCTTCGAGCACTGCTCTGAAACACTGGCACACGGGTACGCCTCCTGCGCGAAAAGCGGGGAGACACGCGACCGCCGCCTGTCTGAACGGCCGTGGCACGCGCACGACCACTTCGATCCTTCAGTCCGTTGTTCCCTCAGTCCGTCCGCCTCTTGACCCCTTAATCCCTTAATCCCTGCTTCTCAACGACCATGTCGTTGCGATGCACGATCTCGTCCAGGTACCGGTATCCCAGGATCGCTGGCAAGTCCGCGCCCTTGCAACCGCGCACCTTCTCGATCTCGTCCGAGGCGTACGCCGCCAGCCCGCGGGCGAAGGCCGCGCCCGCTTCGTCACAGATCCGCACCACCGCGCCCGCCGGAAACCGACCCTCCACCCGCAGTATACCCGATGGCAGCAGGCTGGCCTTCTGCTCCACCAGCGCCCGCCGGGCCCCGGCATCGACGATCAAACTCCCCCGCGCCCGCGTGGCCGTCGCCAGCCACCGACGCCGCAAATCGAGCACGCTCGCTTTCGGCTCGAAATACGTCCCGATCGCCTTGCCGGCCACGATGTCGCGCAGCACCCCTTTCTGCCGCCCCGGCGCAATGATCGCCGGGATCCCCGCGTCACCCACCAGCCGGGCCGCCGCCACCTTCGTGCCCATACCCCCGACCCCGGTGACGCTGCGGGCCTGCTCAACGTGCGCGCTCACGTCGGCGTCGGCCGGCACCTGGCGCATCACCGCGCCGCGGGCGCCGCCCTGGCGCAGGCCATCCACGTTGGTCAGCATGATCAGCAACTGCCCCGCCACCAACGTCGTCACCAGCGCCGAGAGGTGATCGTTGTCGCCCATCTTGATCTCGTCGAACGACACGCTGTCGTTCTCGTTCACGATGGGCAAAACGCCTCGGGCAAGCAAGGACTGAAGCGTGTGCCGGGCATTCAGATACCGGGTGCGATGATCGAGATCGTCGGCCGTCAGCAACACCTGGGCGACCGTCGTTCGCGATCGACGCAGGGCCTCCGCCCAGGCCTGCATCAGCACCTGCTGCCCCACCGCGGCCGCAGCCTGCTTGTCCGCGATCGCCTGCGGCATGGACTTCAGCCCCAACGGCCCCAGTCCGGACGCGATCGCGCCACTCGACACCACGATCACGTCGCGCCCCGTCCGCCGCAGCAGGGCGATGTCGCCGCCCAACTGGTTCACCATGGCCTTGCTCAGACGCCCCCCCTCACTGAGCACCGCACTCCCGATCTTGACCACGACCAGCCGTGCCGTATCAATCTGTCGCTGCCGTAATTCGTCCACCACATCACCGGTCATGGCTTCCACGCATCACCTGAAAACGATTGCAGCCCGCCACCCAACAAGCCGATAGCCCCTAGCTAATAGCTTATAGCTAACAGCTAACAGCTAACAGCTCCCTTATTGCATTCCAGCGGCCGCAACGCTACCGTGCAAGCACCCATCTCTGCAACCGGAATCCAGGAGCCCCTGTCCATGTCGAATAACAGTACGCACGTGCATACGCTCACCACCGTCGCCCAGCACATCATCGAGCAGCAACGTGCCCACCCCACCGCCACCGGCCAGTTCAGTTGGCTGCTCAGCGGCATCACCCTCGCCACCAAGATCATCGAGTCGCAGGTCCGCCGCGCAGGCATCCACGACGTCCTCGGGGCCACCGGGGATGCCAACATCCAGGGCGAGATCGTCCAGAAACTCGACATCATCGCCAACGAAACCATCAAGGCCTGCCTGGGCTACCGCGGCAACGTCGGCATCCTCGTGTCCGAAGAGGACGACGAACCCAAGGTCATCCAGAACGTCGGCGCCGACGGGCGCTACATTGTCCTCTTCGACCCGCTCGACGGCTCCAGCAACATCGACGTGAACGTCTCCATCGGCACCATCTTCTCCGTCCTCCAGGTGCGCGACGACGTCTGGCCCGGCGACGATCCCGAAAAGCACATCCTCCAGCCGGGGATCAAGCAGCTTGCGGCCGGCTACGTGGTCTACGGCAGCAGCACCGTCTTGGCCTACACCACCGGCGACGGCGTCCACATGTTTACGTTAAACCCCGACATCGGCGCCTTCGTGCTGCGCCAGGAGCGGGTGACCATGCCGCCGGCCGGCAAGGTCTACAGTATCAACGAAGCCTACCGCGCCAGCTTCCCCGAAGGCGTGCAGCGCTACCTCGACTGGGCCAAGGACGAACACTACTCCCTGCGCTACATCGGCTCGCTCGTGGCCGACTTCCACCGCACCCTCCTGCGCGGCGGGGTCTTCCTCTACCCTCCAACCCGAAAATCACCCGAGGGCAAGCTGCGCCTGCTCTACGAGGCCAATCCCATGGCCTTTCTGGCCGAGCAGGCCGGCGGAGCCGCCACCGACGGCCAGACCCGCATCCTCGACAAGCAGCCCAAAGGCCTCCACGAACGCACCCCCCTGATCATCGGCAGCCAGGAAGAGGTCGAACGCGTCCACACCTTCCTCAATGGCGGCTGACACCGTTTCCCCTAAATACCACGCCTGCGAGAGTGGGTGCCCGAGAGTGGGTGCCTTGGCCAAGCTCGACGCAGTCGAGCGCCGCCATGCCCCCCTGCTCACCCGCTCACCTCACCTGTTCACCTGCTCACCTCACCTGCCCACCCGCTCACCTCACCTGCTCCCCTGTTCACCTGCTCTCCGCCCCCCCATGACGCCGAAATCAGCCGCAGCGACCTTAATGCAATCTTGACAATCGCGTAACTGTCAGCCATTTAGGAACTAAGCACTGGCGCGCTCCGCGTGGGGCGCGCGCGCATGTCCGGGGTCATTGCGACCCGCGGGGCGGCAAGTTACAAGACCGGCCTTTATGCTCCGTTGCCACGGATCGGCAACGCGGTCGAGGGCGCGGAGCGCCGCCTACGGCGTGCAGGAATGAGGTTTTCAGCGCCGGCGAGGCGAGGGGATCCACCCCGCTCACTACCGGTCGGAGAGTCCGTCATGCCCAAGTTCGCCGAGATGTTCCGCCAGTCCCCCTTCAAGCCGCTGCGCGCCCACATGGACAAGGTGATGGAGTGCGTCGCCCTGGTTCGCCCCATGTTCGAGGCCGTTCGCGACGACCACCGCGAAAAACTCGAGGACATCACCAAGGCCGTCTTCAAGGCCGAGCACGACGCGGACATCCTCAAGGACGAAATCCGCCAGTCCATCCCCAAAACCTTCTACCTGCCCGTCTTCCGCGGCGACTTGTTGGGCTACCTCAAGTTGCAGGACGACATGGCGGACGAGGCCGAGGATCTGGCCGTCCTGCTCACCATCAAACCGATCAGCCTGCCCGAACCGATCCGCGATCAGGCCATGGAATATGTCAATGCGGTCATCGAGGTCTGCGACCTCTCCAACCGCCTCTCCGCCCAGTTGCAGGACGTCGTCGAGCACGGCTTCCACCCCGACCAGGTGGAGTCGGCCTTGACCCGGGTTAAGGAAGTGGAGAAGGCCGAATGGAAATCGGACCGCATCCAATACAAGTTGTCGCAACAGTTGTTTGCCTTGGAAGAACGCATCTCGGCCGTCGACATCATGCTCTGGTTCAAGATCTTCGGTGAGTTGGGCAGCTTGGCGAACTACGCGGAAAGCCTGGCCGACCGCGTCCGACGCATGCTCACCTCGCGATAGTTGCCAACATGCCACCTACACCTACTTGCCGGCGGGGAGTCGCCTGACAACATGCTCACCCTCACCCATAGTTTCCTCGCTCAAACCACCCAGGTTGCCGTCGACAACCCCGGCTGGTGGGTCCTGGGCGCGTTCTTTGCCTTCGCCGCCTGCATGCTCATCTGGGACACCGTCGAGGTCGGTCGCAACGACGCCGCCAACCTCGTCAACGCCGTCTACGGCGCCCGCCTCATGACCCGCGCCCGAGCCGTACGCATCGCCGGCGCGGCCACCATCGTCGGCGCCATGCTCTCCTCCGGCGTCATCGAGACCGCCCGCAAAGGCATCTTCGACCCCAAGCCGCTCGAACCCATGGAAGCGGCCACCATCTACATCTCCGTTTACGTCGTCGACACCGTACTCCTCTACGCCTATTCCGCCTTCGGCATGCAGGTCAGCACCACCGCCTGCCTAGTCTTCGAACTGCTCGGCGCGTCCATGGCCGTCTCGCTCATTCGCGACTACGGCGAGATCGTCAAATGGAACAAGGCCGGCACCGTCGTGGCCGCAATCATCGTGTCCATCTTCCTCGCCGGTTTCCTCGCCTTCGTCGTCCAACGTCTGCTCCGCGGCATCATCCGCGACCGCGCCGACGACCTCCGCACCATGCAACTCCACGGACCCTGGATCGGCGGCGGCATGGCCACCGGGCTCTTCTTCTTTCTGATCCTCAAGGGCGCCAAGGAGGTCCACTTCGTCGCCTGGATCCGCGACCAGATCGCCGCGCTCGACGCGTGGATCAAATCGGCCATGTGGGAGGGCGACCCCGCCCACGCCGCCGACATGAACTACGGCAACCTCGTCGTCCTCCTGATCCTCTGGCTGATCTTCGGCCTGATCATCTCGGCTTTGCTCAAAGCCTACCGTGAGCGGGCCGCCACCCGCATCTTTCCCACCCTCGCCGTCCTGGGCATGATCGCCATGGCCGTCGCCTTCGGCCAGAACGATTTGGCCAACTGCGCCTCCCCCGGCCTGGCCACCATCACGCTCATCTGGCACTGGGACGCCGGAACCGCCAAAGCCACCAAGATGAACATCCCCTGGTACCTGCTGTTCGCCTGCGGCATCCTCCTCTACCTGGGCATGCGTACCAAGAACGCCACCCGCGTCACCAAGACCGCCATCCACACCGGCAGCCAGACCGACCGCGTCGGCCTCTACGCGCCCCAGATCTTCATCGCCATCGCCCAACGTCTGGTCAGCCGCCGCCCCGGCGACGCCTCCCTCTCGCCTCCATGGCGTTTTACCGAACGCGGCAAGCGGCTGCATTTCGACCCCATGCGCGCGTCCGTGATCATGTGCATCTCCGCCAGCGTCATCGCCCTCGCGTCCAGCTACAAGCTGCCCGTTTCGACAACCTACGTGACCTTCGCCGCCATCGTCGGCAGCGGCATGGGCGATCGTATTTTCCAGCAGGGCGACGCCGCCTTGAAACTCGCCCGGGCCATGTGGATCGTGTTCAGTTGGTTCATGGCCGCGGTCATTGCCGCCATCTTCACCGGCATCATCGCCGCCATCATCTACTACCTGAGCGTGTGGGGCCTCGCGGTCACGCTCGCAATCAATCTCTACCTCCGAAAGCTCTTCAAAACCCGCGGCGACGCCCAGGCCCGTCGCACCCGCGAGGAACTCATGGAACGCCGCCATCCTGAGCGCTTCGCCACCGAAGAGGACTACTAAAACAAGACCCCGGGCGCCATGGCCAACCTCGAGTCGGGGGGCCAAGCTCAAGTCGGGTGCCAT
>NPIF01001444.1_pt1 | contig 47074 bp, 53 predicted proteins | sample 8637461 | NCBI WGS metagenome assembly NPIF01 (sample SAMN07420641, study PRJNA396082) | bioreactor metagenome | isolation source: sample BR12 brine-fed electro-methanogenic bioreactor BR | place: Japan: Kochi | collected 2016-12-09
GCTCAGTATCAACGTCAAACTCATCAAGATCAAGATCTTCATAAGTCTCCTCGATTATCTTCTCTCCAGCACGTATCTTATCCCCGACACGAATCGGTTCGAGAGCCACACCGTCACGAGCTTCGACAGACTTGATGAAGTTCTTCGCTGTTGTCAGGTCATCAAACCTCCTGGGATTGAGCTTATAGCCCTCGACGGATTTCTCATCAGGGAACGACGTGAGAGAATTCTGTTCGGTGATCTTAGCTTCGATATGCTGAAGCTGTGTCAGAGCCTCAACATGTCCTTGCTTACCTTCAGCTGGAACCTTTACTACCTTCCCATCGGAGGTCTTAATCTTCCAGAACAACTTCTTGTTCTTGGTCATAAGCTCTCCACCAAGATCTTCTAGCTCGTACTTAGCTTCTTGGTTGGGAGTCTTAGCAGGTTTACGTGCAGGCGGCTCAGCTGGAGACTCATCCTCCATCAAAGCTTTAGCAGCCTCGATTGCAGCCTCCTTAGTTTCACCTGCGTACATGTAACCTGAGTCTATATCAGCTGTAGGTGAATGCGGATCTTTGGCAGCGTCAACAATCTCTGCACGTCCCAATCTCCATCCAGCTACAGCACTACCACCACCAGGATTCTTGTACGCGTAAAACTTTTGACCGTTGACTTCAAACTCCCAACGGTCTTCTGCTTTGTTACGTTTAGGTTTGATCTCTGCGGGAGCTGCCGGTTCAACCTTCCCTGCCTTAGCATCCTCAAGAATTTCCTTGAGTTCGCTGTACTTCTCTTCAAGCGCCTCTGTCCCTGTCTTCGGAAGTTGGCTCTCCGAGCCGTCGCCCAGCTCAATAACCTCCGGCTTCCCATCCCCCAGCTCAATAGGTTCTCCGCTCGGGAGCACTGTCGGTTCCTGCTGCTTCGGTGGGACAGGAGGCTCAGGAGCTGGAAGGCCGGGACGGTGGTATACAGGAGCAGGTTCGGCTGCCGGAGGTTCAGGCGCCGCTACCGGAGCTTCAGGTTCAGCAGTACCAAACAACCCCTTCGCATCCGCAGCCTCAGCCATAGCCACAGCATACGCGTCGATAGCATTCTTCGCTGCGTTCGGATAAGCCTTCTTCACAGCATCCACAGAACCAAGCTCTGCTACATGCGCAACCACGCTCTCCCGTTGCTTCGGTGTGATCCCACCTACATCAGCTTTGGGTGTGGTCGGCTTAGCTTTGGGCTTGGCAGTAGCCTCTCCGGTACTCCGTGCTTTAAGTGCTTCAGCTTTATACTGCGGGTACTTCCTAAGAAGCTCACCCTGAGACATGCTAGGATTATTCTTAACTACCTCTTCCCAGGTAGGAACCGTGAACCCTCGCTCTTTGATCGTACGCATACGCACAGGAGTAGAGTTCTTAATCCCACGTACAGCTCGAACCCCGCCCTTAACCATACCACCCACAGCCATAGGAACACCGACGTCAACTGCGGCTGTGGTAGCTGCACCCAACGCCGGCGAACCTGTTTTCTCGTAGACGATGTCACCTAAAGGCTGTGCAGCTTTCTCATGCAACAGCTCAAAAGGTTTCCGAACCACCCCTGCCGACATTTCGCCAGCAGGAGTGAACGGATGTGCTAATGGGTTCTTATCTAGAAACTGCTGAACCTTCTGCTGTGTCCCGATCATCTTGTTCAGATCAGGTTCCATCGGAGGAGGATCACCAGGTTTCCAACCCTCTGGAGGCTGTTGAGCAAACAAGCTACCTAACCCTGCCACACCTGAAACAGCACTGTTAAACATCCCGAAGGCTGCTTCACGAGCAGGTGCTGTTATAAAATCGTACGGTGTGGCTAGCAGCTTGAGATAATCTTTCCCATAATCAGCCATCTGTCCCCAGTCAACCCCATTCGCTTGACGTGCGTCGCCCTGGACAGGTGCACCAGCGGGTTGCTCAGAGACATTCAAATCCCGTATATCAAATCGTTTAAGCGCCATAGTTATTTCCCTCTCGCTTTAGGAGCAAACCAGCCTTCGACTTCCTGACGGAACTTATCAGGAGTTCGATCCAAGCCATGCTCAGCCCAGGCACCACGGATATCTGCCGGAGTCGGATCAACACCTTACGGAGTGATAACATAAAGCTTCCGACCCTTCTCGTCAGCATCAAACCAGAACGATCTATCTCTGGTCGTATCAGGAAGCTCGATAACGTTGAGCTGCTGTCCGTTAACGTCCAAGGCCTTAGACAACGAAGCCTCATCGTTAGCAGACATATCCTGACGAATCTTACCTGTCGGATTGCCCTCGCTATCCAGTTCGTACATCCGAGACCGAACAGCCCAATCAGCATCCAGCTTGTCCTTCGTGCTAGGCACGTTAGGCTTCCAACCAGCACCTGCCATGAGATGCGGTGGGATCTCTTCACCAGGCTCGAAGCCACGCATGGCTTGGATAGCGCTGAGTTTGTTATTAAGCTCTTGTGCTTGCAGACCTACCTTCCGAGCCAGCGTTCGATAGTTCAACTCCATCGCTTCGATTCGACGGATATCTGCCTCGTTCTTAGCAGACTTAATAGCATAATCCAGCTGAGCTTTAATCGCATCCAGAGTCTGTTTATTAGACTCCAAGATAAGCCTCTGCTGGTTATACTGCCGCGTTGCAGCGTTGTTCATTTGCAGCTCAGCAAACTGATCTTCGCTCAAGCCAAACTTCGCGGCGTTCAGCTGATCACCATACGATCCACGCATAGCGTCTGCGAAAGATCTATAGTTCGCCGCACTCGCATCGCCCATCTTCATGATAAGCTCAGGAGGCAAGCCAGTAAGATCAGGCATACTACTCATGCGAGCTATCGGCACGTTAGGATTAAACCGTCCTTGATTCCCCGGTACTACCGGCCCAGCCTGGGTGGGATCAGTTCCCGACTGGGCTACCAGGGGTTTACGGGATTGAAGTAGTTCCCATAGGCATTCGGATTCTGCCATGCCTTAGGGCCTTCATCCGTCAGCGGCGAAGCCGGGGCAGAGTTAGTAGGAGGGGGACTAACTCCGGCGCCAGTCCCCGACCCCGCCGCTGGCAAGTTACGAAGATTCCCTTTGATGTTATATCCATCGTTAGTGAGCGTTACGCTCGTAGGCCCTGCTTGATCTTTCCCAGTAATAGGCCCATGACCAGGCAGCATCGGCGAGGGTTGCTGTTGGCCGTTATAGACATTCGGGTTCACCAACGAACCGTGCAGAGCATCCAACATCTGCTGCCGCTCCTGGTTCTGAGCCTGAACACCTTTATTAGCCAACGAGCTCTGACCCAGGTGCTGACCAATCCCAGCAAACGGATTGCCAGCCCACAGGTTCTGCCCGAGCATATCTGCCGCGATAGCAAACTTCTCGGGGTTGTTGTTAAACATATCCTGAGTTCTCAAAAAGAACCGTCCCATCGGACCGCTAGGTACGCTACCCGTAACCGGCGGCATAAGCGCAAACGCATCTCCAAATCCTGCCATAGTTCTAATCCTTTCTTAAAAGAATGACATCGCCAAACCGAGAGTGCCACCGATGATAGCCCCAGGCATACCACCTATCATAGCACCAGTCGCTGTACCAGACGCTAACCCTGCAATAGCTTTGCTAGTTTGACTAGGCTCGTTCTTACCTACCGCGGCAGGTGAGCCCGTCATAGCACCGAGCATGGCACGAACATCGTCGAACAGATGCAGGTTCCACAACTCATCCTTCGTAGCATATTCAAGGTTCGTCTTATCAACATCCATCTTCGTTGCGTAGTACAACTTAAACAGATCCGCATAAACCGTAACCACGTTCTTGTTCCAATCCAGGTGCTTATCCCACACCTTGATCGCGGCATCGACAGCCTTAAGCCGGATATCCGATTGGAACTTGTTGATGCTCTTAACCCTAGCATCTTCGACGATCGCCTTACCGATGATAAAGCTCGAAGACATGACAGAGTTAATATCTCTCATTCCGCCCAGGAACCTAGGCAACACGTTCGCTTCGATATCGTCATCAAGCAAAGCTGCCTGTGCCGACACGGCCGCATTGATCTCCGGTCCATGTACGATGTTCTCGTAGATCTCGCCGTACAGATCACATACGTCGAACCCACCCATGAACTTACCATACATATCCCAGAGCGACGGGAAGTTCTTTATCTCATAGTCATTCCCGAAGAACGCATCATCGACGTAGAGCGGTACGTAATCTTCATACGGCGAGTTATTCAATGCAGCGTTAAACACATCGATAACGCTTAGATCCGGAGAGTCACTACCACTATGGTTCAGCAGCGCACTGTGAGCACTCTCCAAATACTTAGCATACCGGACTGTATTATCGCCACTCGAGCCGCCACTGCTTCCCATAGTAGCCTCCCTTCACCTTTGTAAAAATTATTGCCATAGGTTAGAGCATGATCGTATGTCGTTCACACTCTTTCGTAAACCCTGCAATTCGCATGATCTCGAACGTACGATCGTTATTGGTTTCAGCTTGAATCCGCTGGCAGTCGTTAGCTCTAGCGAACTCTTTGAACTGCTCCATAGCCTCAGCGATCAGGTCTTCTTTGATCAACCTGTAGCTATAGAGCGAGTGGATGATCAGAGTCCTGAAGCCGAACAGCTGATCCTCGACGAGGCTGGTTATGATAACAGCATGGATGTTCTTCTTTCCTTCATCCGTCAACCGATAAGCCAGCCAAGCTTGGAACTTCCCAGCCAGGAGTTTCTCCAGAGCGCTGTTGGTATAGTCAGCTTGTAGCTCGATAGGCACAGCGTTAGCTTGTACCAGAGCTTCTTTGATCGCATCCCAGAACGCTGAGATCTGATGTGGTTGTAGGTTAATTATCATAAGTCTCCTCCGGTGACGATTGTAAACTTACAGGTCCACGAACATAGCGCAAGTCCGATCGCTTGAACCTGATCGAGAGATAGTCGATATCTATATCTTCGTGAGCGAGATTCTTCACGTGGATGCGGAACTCCAGAGCGGTCACGCGTAGGAACGCTACACCCTCATCGTTGAGTCTGACATAAGGAGTAGTACTCCAATCATCAGACTTCTTATAACGATAGCTTACGGCGACATAGAGTTGCTCGGTAGCATCAACACCTACCTGGATGGATTCGATAGACTTAAGACCACGGTAACCAAAGTCTATCGTATCAGTTACGATGTCGAGGTTAGGTGGAGCACCGATAGCCGACNNATCTCTCGATAGCAGAACCCTGTCAGGTTCGGGTAGCCTCCTCCAAGGCCGGAAGGTGTGAGTGTGTACCCTACAGAGGCATCGCTGATATACACCCTATCATTCGCTGAGTCGAAGTGCATAACGGGGTTTGTCATACCACGGATGAACTCATCGTATCCAAGCTTCTCCGCAGGCTTCTCAGGAACCAGCTTCCAGAGCTGACGGAACCTGTCGATGAAGAAGTGAACCTTCTCATCTCCAACGATGCAGTTCTTGTTCAACACACCTATCGTCAGGATGTCTCGCATGCCGAAGGTAGGCACAGGTTCGGTAACAGGATAGAGCATCGTCACACCACCTGTGCCATACACGATAGCATTCTTTCCGAGTCGTTTGATGTAGAACACTGTGCCACGCCAAGGCATAGGACGATAACCGGAATCGTTGGTGCGATCCTGTACGAAGGTAGCTTCACCGATCTTACTCCACCCTACCCAGTTCGTCTTCTCCTGTTCGATAACAGGATCACCTTCGAGGTAGACGTAGATCGGAATCTGCACATCAGTTGCGTCAACCAACACACCCTGGACGAACTCACCAGTAAGGCTGACGGTTACGGTAATCAGATCAGCAGTAAACGTAGGGCTTAGTACTTCACCAGTTAGACTGGTTTCAACGATAATAATACCCTGGTAATCGTTTACTATACAGTCAAACGTGATGTTTAGGCTAGGATCAACAGCCATAATAAACCCCCTTAAGCTACTACAACACCTATATTAGCTATGGTGAACGTCCCACCATCGTAGGTGAGTTGAGTAGACGTAAAGTCGATATATCCGACAATCGGATCGACCACAGGCGAAGCGACGGTATCGTCAATTATGATAGCACCATCAGCTTCGATGTTCCCACCGCTAGCCAGCCAACTGGCATTGTTGAAAGTCAGCGTGGCGACGTTGTTCACATCATCCTTGGTGATCGTTGCCCCTGAAAGCGTAGCACCTCCGACGGTGTAGCCGCTTGCCGTGGGTAGCTCCTCCGCGGATACGTCAGCATACACGTTATGCGATGCCCGGTTGAAAGCAAAACCTTTCTGCATCAACAGGATCTTAAACGTATCGTTGGCCCCATCGATAACCTTCTTGAGCAGAAGCTCTTTGAACTTGTTACTTGCTTGAGTTGCCATAGTTTACTCCTTAATATTTAGGTCGGGTTATCTTGGGCCAGGTCACTACCCAAGTCTCAGCTTCCCACGTCTTGCGCTCTTCAGCCGGTGCGAACATAGGATCACATTGATTCGGCTCTTCCCAGGAATCATGGTAGCCTAACGGAGCTCCACGGATATACCAGTTAGCTCCACCATTTTCAGAGAGCAAGAGAACTATCTGAATCCCTTCGTCAGTCACGACATAGAAGTTAAATGCCGTATAAGCATAGACACCTAGTTCATTTGCTGCTAGATCCCCATATCCCTCAGACATTACACTCTCAATCGCTGACTTAGGAAAGTCGGCTTTCACCATGCTTTGGTACTGATAGTCGGGAGTATAGAACACCTCCTCATTTGTAATCAGCACGGCTCCGTTACCTGATACAGCTATCAGGTTGCTATCAAGCTCTCCGAAGGTGGAGTCGGTATATGTCCAACTATCACCACCGTTAAACGATCCAGCATATACCAACCGTAGCATATCAAGATCGTACACGCTGTATATGATATGAGAACCGTCGCTGTTCAAGCCGTACGAAGTCTGGTCGTAGTAAGTATGCGTAGACTCACTAGTCCAGGAATATCCAGCATTATCTGAGAACCGCTCACGGAACTTGTGGTCAGTGTTCAGCATGCGAGTGAACAGAATCTGCCTATCCCCTGTTACCTCGATCTTATAATCCTGCAACGTAGCATCGTATGGAACCTCAAGCCGAACCTCGAATGTCTCACCGTAGTCTTCAGAAACCTCAACCACTATATCAGTCGTGTTCCTATAGGCTACAGCTATCATCCCGTCAGCATTCAGCCCCATCCGATAATGTCCATTCTCATATGTGGCAGTGGTGAACCGCTTAAGCGTAACGGTGTCATCCTTATAAATCCACAAGCCCATGTTGTAGTTGCTCAACACGGTAGTCCAGTGGTTCAACGCGCCGTTGGTATCTGCAACAGCATTGAAGTACGCACCCCAACCGTTCTTGAACTCAGCGTGACCGCCGAACGAGGACGAGCGAGTGACATTGTCTTCTTCATAAAGCGTAGTCCACAAGTTCTCACTGATCTTATGCTTGAAGAAACGAAGTTGGAACGGCCACCATTTACCAGCGGACACCAGGAATACTTCGTTTTCTTCATCAACATCCAGTGCGCTGAACCAGCAGTTCCAATCCCAATCTTCAGCCGCAGCGAAATTCCGCAAGTGCCAATGACCACACGGATCATGCTCAGGACCTTGCCGCTCAGGTTGATAGAACTCTGAAACTCCTACGCCACGGTCAACGTTCAACCTAAGATCACCATCAGCCGGATCACGTGAGATAGCAGGTACGCACTTCTGAGGGATAGCCGAACCCCAGTAGTCATCCTCGCCAAGATCTTCACCGAGGCCTAGCAGAGCAAAGTGATTCCCACCCCAGCACCACAGATCACCGTTGATATCGATACCTACATGAGACCAGTGATACGGGTCATGATCTGCGTCAATCCAATAGCGTTGCCCATCAAACTCAACGCCGATCATCTGCATCGTAGCATCCTGATACTCAGGCTCAGTTACGATATCATCCCTCGGCGGCAGGCTAGATATGTCTTCGTAGGGTTCAGCATGTCCTGAATCCCAATCAGCATAACCCCCGCCCCAGAGGTTATACATACTATCCCCTGCATACACGATCCCGAAGTCGCCCATCTTTACCCACTTGATGAACGTGCCTTCTGGGAACGGAACCTGCATAAAGGAGGTAGTGTAATCATCATCTATCAACAGATTGTACGGAATGCCGTAGCTCTCCATATACCTGCCCATGATCCAGAGCGTACCGTCGTCTAACACGACAGCAACGCCACCCCATGCACAGGAGAAGGATACGATCTCACGATCTTCAGGCAACCCTTTGCACTCTATCAGATAACAAGGATCATCCTCATCGATGCTGATATCATAGGTATACAGCGGGTCACCTTCAAACCCCATATCTCCCCATACGTAGATCTTATTCTCAAACGTAACCCCACCAGCTGTATACCAGTCAGCATCCAAGAACTTGAACTTGTCGGTTAGACGCGGATGCCTGATAGGAGAAGTAATCCCATACTCACCACTGGTTAGTGTCTCGATGTTCTCTGAGAATACGCCTAAACCAAGCGCCTTACCCCACACGTAGAGATAATCATCCATCCCTATGCCAAACATAGCATAGTTACCAGCTACATGCTTAAACCTAAGCTCAGGACAGCAACGTGTTAAGGTGAACAAGAAACACTGCATCCAAGAATCTGACGATTCGTAGTGAAAGTGCCAATCGCATTCCGTTCTCGGAATCCCGAAAGCACACCCATCGTCATCTCCCCAACCGCAGCCATAAAGCTTACCGTCGTCGGTCAACGCGAAAGCGTTATAGTCATTCCCCGCGTTCAACGGAGTCCAGTTGTTATTATTATCTACCAGCGTGGGAGTATGTATCTCATACAGATCCGTATAAAACGGACCATCAAGGTAGTAGTTATAGCTAGGATGATCAATCGGCTTACCGAGACCGCACTGTCCTTCGTAGTGCCAACCCCAGGAATACAACCAACCCCTATCATCCACCGCCCACTTCGACGTCTTAGCCGCCGCACAAGCTACCCACCTGTGACACATATTTGGGTCAAGACACTCAGCGTTACGAATAGCATTCCAGTTCTTATCAACAGAAGGACGACGCCAAGGATCTCCTACAACCTGAGGACGACCACCTGTTACCGGAATCGTTCTAGGCCTAGGAGTCCGCAACACGTTGCTATTATCGAACACGATCGTAGGCTGTGCTCCGACGGTAGGAATATCAGCCCCTACACCCGCATACACCTTCGTATCAGAGCTATCCGAAACAACCGGTTGGGCTCCAGTACACACAACCTCTACACCTTGCGGCGTAAGATATGCAGGACCACGAGCAGAATCACCATGCGTTCCTATCCCAACCCAGTCATACTGATCGTAGTATCCATCATAAGTGAACAAGCCCAACCAGCCAGCGGGGTTCCAGTCATAATGCTCTTCTGAAACCAACCACTCCTCCGGCTCAGGCTCACCATGTTTCCAGAGCTTAAAGCTAAGGGTGAAAGCATAGATCTTAAACCGATACCAGTATGCTTGATCCCACTCTAGATCATAGTCCAACGACCATGTTCTAAGATAGGTAAACGACGTACCGTTCATCTTCAACAAGTACAGCCGATCATCATACGGGTTTACAGCAAACGCATAACCTTCAGCTCCAGAAGCATCTCCACCACCACGGACTATAACCCCGCTACAGATGTCTATCGAAGAGCCAGAGGAGTTAGGAGTAAACTTAACTAAAAACTCTACAGATTCCGCTGAACCTGCAGCATCATATGCTAACGCCGCTATCTTATTCAGCGTGCCATATGTCAGCTCAAGAGACTTCCCACCGAACTCACCGACTTCCTTACCAACCCAACTACGCGTGTTGAACTTCTTAGTCCAACCAGTTGGCTCAGCATCTGTCGTAACGGTGGAGAAGTCTATAGCAAACTGTGTCATGTTATCTCCTAACCCATATAGCCAGCAGATACCGTAATCCCAGGAGCTCCGACAAACATCTGACCGTTGACATCTGCGACGCAGATGCAGTTCGGAATGTCACAGAGCTCGTACTCCTCATAATCCCCAGTCTGTGCATCCTTCACGATCAGAATAGCTCCGTTGGTCAGCACGATAAACCGACCATAGTCAGCCACCGTCCATGTCGAACCTTCAGGAGCATCCTCATAGACAGCCGTTAGATTACCTGAAGCGTATTCGTAGATCATCGTTGCTGTGCAAACCAGCGTACACATCGACAACGCGAAGATTTGAGGAAACGGAAACGCAGCATCGATACTCTCGAGTATCTCCGCACTCTGAATATCCTCTAACGCATGCACTACACCATCCTCAGGAATCGCACCCTGACACTTGGTTAGTGCTTGGTTATTACGAGGATTCTTTTCCGTCTTCCGCAATCCACGTTGAAGACCGTCCCGAAAGATGATAGTGTATTCACGCATTTAGAGATCCTCCAAAGCCTCGTCGATCCGTCTACGTGAAGTCTTAGCCACGGCTTTCTTGTTGTCCTTCTCCTTATCCTTAGCTTTCTCAGCCAGTCCAGGATTAGCCGCAAGCCGTTCATGAACACGTTGAGCCGCCAACTCGGCGATCTTCTCGTAGGTCATACCAGGATTCTCACCTTCGATCTGCTCGATAGTATCCGTGACCAGCTGCCGATATTCACGCAGATCAGGATGCTTCTTATAAAAGTCATTAGCCAGCTGACGCAAGAAGAACATCTGCTTCGTCACATGGTTAACGACGTTAGGTACCGTCTTCAGCGACTCTTCTACAGCCGCCTTACAGACCCCGACACCGAAGTCCATAAGATCATCTTCCGTAACAGTACCTTCCTTAATCTTCTTCATCAACCTTGCAGCACTTTGTCTCATCGTCTATCCTCCAGTTGATCATCCTGCTCTACCATATCCTTCTCGATCTGTGTGATCTCCGCCAAGATGCCAGCCAACCAATCCTCAGCACCTTGCTTGTTGCGGTTGAAAACCTCGAGCTTATACATGGCGCTTAGTATAAGCAGGTCAGGAAAGTTCACTGACCAGTAGTTCTCATCAATCTCACACTCGAGTACTTTAGACTCAAAGAGTCCGATTATCTCAACAACGTAATCTCCGTCAGACGGATTAAACACGATCCCGTTGTAGGTCTCATCATCAGCCTGCACGAACTGCATGAACTCGGCTATGCTTTGGAAAGCTTCCTTGTCAGTAGTCCGCAGGTTTATAGGTGTATAATAAGCTGGTCGGCCCTGGTCTATATTCGCTACAGGACCAGGATAGTCCAGATAGAAATCCTTCGGAGTCTTAAGCTCTAACTCCGTTCTCGACTCAGTGTTCGAGACCCAGATCTGTTTGATCGCACGACAACGGGTGAACTTAAGATAATAGTCTCCCGCCGCGATCGTTGTATAATGAGTAGCTACAGACTTCACATGCTGAATCATTCGATCGAGCATACGACAACCAGCATTGATGAAGAAGNNGTTATCTTTGCCATTCTCATCGGTCAGGTCGAACCTTCCCGAACGAGTTATAAACAAAGCTCTAATCTCTGATAGCGTCATATGCTCACCTTTGGCAATAATTTTTACATAGGGGAGGCCCGATGTTCTGAGCCTCCCCCAGGGTTTAAGCTACCCTACGTTATGCAGGGGTGCCGTTGGTCTGGCCGAATCCGGTCAGGTAAGCGCACTTCTGAGGGAAGTGGAACTCCAGGCCGGCTTCAGTCAGCCACTCTTCCGCGGTGCCGTCGTAGCGAGTCTTGCCAGTGTTCTGCTTCTCGCCTTCACCGTAGAAAGTGGTATCGGTGATGTAGCGGTACTTCATGTCCGAGCCGTCGAAGATAACCAAGGTGTTGCGGTTGGCGGTTTCGAGGTTGAACAGGGGATGCCGCTTCAGGAAGATATCACCGAACGGGGTGATGAAGCGCAGGACTTCGGTCCCGTACTTCTTGGTTTCAGCAGTGATCTGATACGATGCGTTGGCACGGATCAGCTTCTGCAGAGCCAGGATAACACCGGAACCACAGAAGGCATCACGCTCAGGGCCGCCGTAACGGAAGACCTGCTCGAGGTAGTACTCCAGCCATTCGTGGCCAGCATCGACCCAGTACTGATCGACGAAGTCGGTACCGGTATCGGTCTCGAAGTCAGCCACGATGGAGCCGGCTGCGGTGTTCTGACGAATCCAGGGAATCAGGCCCTGAGTGGTACGTTCGGGCTTGCCGTTGTCGCCAACGCCTTCGGTCCGAATACCCCAGATGAAGCCTTTCTCCATCTCGATACCGTGAAGTTCGAGAGTTTCACGCTTGGCTTCTTTGTACGCATCGCCGGTGCGAAGACGAGTCTTCTTGGCGGTACGGGAGATTTCCAGAGCGTTCCGGAAGATCTGGGTGTAGTTGTAGTACTTGGTCGGATCGTAGGCGATCGCATCCGGCATCGGCCCCATCTCAGGGTTGATGCTACCGATCACGACGATGCGGTCGCAATCGCTCAGGTCACCGGAAGCCGAGTTGTCGTCAGCTTCAAGCAGGCGAACGGTAATGATGGAGTTCGCGCCGTTCTTCTCGACGTCGATACACTTGGCAACAACGTCAACGGTGAGGTCTGACTCGTCGCGAAGCAGGACCTGGTGGCCAGGACGGAAATGCTCGGCAGTGGCCAGAGGCACTTTGCAAAACAGAACATCACCAGCAACGCCGCCGGAGACGTAGGCGGTAGCGAGGATAGAGTCAGTGTAGATAGTGGTAACAGCACCACCCTGGATGGGCAGAGCTTTAGTCCACCAGTTGAATTCCGGATCGTCGGTACTTTCCGACTTCATCATCGCGGTCAGACCGGTCAGAGGCATTTCGCCGTTCGGGTAGATACGCAGGATGCCGGAACGCCAGTTCTTAGGACGCTGGTCGGTTACGAAGTCGCCAGTGCCGCGTGCGCCGTAGAGAGCCATAATATATATCCTTTCTCAGAAGTTAGAATTACGAGAATGCGACGGTGCCGATGTTCTCGACGATCATGAAGCGAGTTTCGCTCACGCCATAGAGAACCAGGGTTTCACCGGCTGCGTCAAAGGTAGCGACATCGTTGGTCCCGTCGAAGGTACCAGCGGTCAAGGTTACGGTATGGCCGGCAATACCACCATCGATCTGGGTGATAACCAGGAAACGGCCAGGCCGCGGGGCGGCGATGGTAGCCGCAATCAGCGGAGTAGTGCTGTTCAGCCGAACAAGTTCGGCGTACTCATTGATCGCGCCAGAAGCCAGCATATCCTGGATCTTGGTCCGATCTTTTGCGAGGTTCTTGATTGGGTGCCCTGCCACATCGGACAGGATCTGGTCCTGAATCTGTTTGCCCATGATAGACTCCTTTAGGGTAGGTTCATAAGGTCATCGATTTCCTGCTCAATGTCGGACAGCTTCGGCTGAGCAGGTGTGGTCGTACGAGTACTGGTACTGCTAGGCAATCCAGTCTCGCGCGGAGTGGTTGTCTGCTGACTGTTCTGCTGCTCTTGAAGCTTCTTCACAGCGGCAGGATCAATCTGCAATGCTTTGTACGCCATCTCCGCGATCTTCGGCAGCAAATCATCGAAGGATGCTTCGGGGTTCTGGGCTTGGGCCTGGTTGGCTACACCGCCAACGACTTGCCTGAAGTTCCCAAGAAGCGGATGTTCTTCGAAGAAATTATCGATCTTACGATCCATCGAGATCGTTTGACGAATGATGGGTTGAGTCAGCTGAGCCATGTTACCTACAACCATCTGCACTGCCCGTTGTACAGCAGTATCGACGGACTGTTGGATAACCTGGTTGAACAGCTCAGGTTTCGACACAACGTCATCAATGTCAAGTTCTCCGAGATAGTCCACTTCTCCCTGTCCTGCGGCCCCAGCTGGAGGCTCGGTGCCTTCCGGTGGCTTAGCGGGCGTAGCAGGAGTTCCCTCAAGAATCTGCGCGTGGAGGTCGTTAAGCTGCCTTCTGAGTTCTTCCATAGTATCCGGCGGGGTATCGTCATCTGCCGGAGGTGTATCCCCATCGGTAGGAGGGGGAGTATCTCCACCATCATCGGCTGGAGGAGTAGTCGGAGGATCATCATCTGCAGGCGGCGTCGCAGGAGGGTCGTCTACATTCGTAGGAGGATTATCACCGCCATCATCTGCCACAGGGCCAGCATGAGGATCTCCACCATCACCAGGATCACCAGCATCGTCAGCGGGCGGATCAGTAGCAGGCGGCGTATCGGCCGGAGGATCAGTAGGCGGAACCACTTCACCACCACCGCCAAAATCCATTCCGATCTCGCCAAGATCAATTCCATCCCCGTCCCCTCCATCTATCGGATTATTGCAGAAAAAACGTTTCCAGCCTGTGTAAGTTCTAATCCTCAACATTGTCTTCCTCCTGTTCTGCTTGCATAATCGCAAGGTTGATTAATACGTCAGGGAGTTCGAGAAAGTCTCTGGCGGCTTTACACATCCCCCTGAGTATATTGGTTTCGTCCTCACCTTGAGGAGCTTCCAGACCTAGATGAGCGTTATGCAGCCACAGCTCGATCTCTTCCTTCATATCCCTCCAGATCAGTCCTTCCTTGAACTGCTGGAGTTGACCGATGGTGCTTCGTATAGGACGCTCACTTCCCTTTGGCAATTTTGTTTCCATAGTTAAACCATCCCCTCCTGCACGGCTTGATCGAACGGTACAACGTTGCCTTTCTCTCGTTCGCGCATGACCTCTTCATTCGGACGAACTTCATGGCGTATGAACTCGTCCACGTTCTTAGCTCCGTTGTTCCGTGCGATATGAGTGAATATCTTGGTTATGTCAAACTTCTGAGCAAGTTCAGGATGCTGTGCCATAGTCTCGAACATACGCTCGAAGACCTGAGAGTAGTTAGCTCCAGGAAGGTTTCCGTCAGCTACGACTACGTCGTATTCGATCGAGAGGTCACGTGGAGTGACAGGGAAACGAACCGGAGCTTTGCTGCCAAACTCTTCCTGAAGTCGACGCAGCCAATCACCGGAGACCTTAACAAAGGTATCCTGGGTCATGAACTGTTGGGTGTGCGAAGCGAAGAACTCACCGATATCGTTCAAGGCTTGGTAAGCAAGCACCTGGGTAATGCGACCGAGACGAGATACAGTACCTTGGCGCGTGCCCTGGAACTCATCGCTGGTCAATCGGTCAGGACCACCCTGACGAAGCGAACCCATCGTGTTGTCGTCGGCCGCGCCGATTCGCTGCATCCATTGTACGATAAACGAGGAGTCAGCAACATGCCCACGAGTTACATCTTGGACAGGAAGTTGCATGATCGAATCCTTGACGCCCTTACCCCAAGCAGGACGACGGGTTCGGACCAGCTTCCCTTCGTCAGGATTCTTGAGATCTTCGGTGTTCAACAGGTACGGATCGTAGATCAGCACATCGTTGATCGCCTTACGGACGTTCGTGATGTGTGCGTTGAACAGCCAGTCGAGCGTACCCTGGAGACCGAACAACGTCTCAAGACGAGATATCGGTGCGGTAGAGTACCCATCAAACTCCGATGCTCCGATAGCGATCGGGAACTTGTCATGCCACAGCCCAAGCGGTCTGGCTTCGATAAGGATCTCATCAGCAGCTACCGTAAAGAGCCACTTCTCAGGATAGTTGCTATCCCCAAGTCCGTGCTCCGAAGGTACGATCTTGAGGTACATCTTCACGAGGTCAACAGGGTTAACGACTCCATCGTTCTCGATCGTAGAGAGCTGGCTCTTGGTGTTCCGACCAGAGTTGTCTCGAGATGAGATGTTGGTCAAGCGTACACCAAGATGCTTCAGATAGCGTACGTTGAACATCGTACCCTCGGATTGTTTCTCTTCCGAGAGCAGGTTCATCAGATTCGAGTGGTCGATCCAACCGAAGAACTCCCCGTCCTGCACACTTTGTACCGGAACGCTCGGGTCGAGAAGCATGCAATAGGGATCGATGTTCAGCAGCTTGTTGCCTTCGAAGGTTACCTGGTCAGTCATACGCTGACCAAGAATTTTCTGCAACAGCGAAGAAGCAAAGCCGTTATCTCTCTGCGGCCGTTTCGTCGTACGCTTCTCCCAAGCAGGAGCCACACCGCAGACACCGTATGCCAGGTTATCACGGAAGAACGTATGCAGAGCAAGCGGAACCTTGGTCTTCATGCAATGAAGCTGCACAACGTGTTCCATCAGCGTGGCGCCGATGATATCTTCAGGACCCACACCTTCGAATCGGAAGATAGGATCTTGGAAGAACGCTGCACAAAGATAGCTAAGCAAGGTCTCCATGATAGCGTAGGAGTACGGGAATACTATCGAAACCGGCCGACGTTCATCGTTGTCCTTAACCTTCTTCTCATACTCAGAAAGAGGGATATATCCGGTCAGGACATGATCTATCTCCTTCCAGTTCGAATGACGTTTGGACATAACAGAAGCAGAGGCTCTAGCTCTATCCAGAACAACCTTAACGATCTTGTCGTGCAGGTCCGTTCCAGGCTTGAGCTTGAGTTCCCGGGGATAAGCATAGTCATAGTTCACATCTCTGAAGTCTGACTTCTGCTTCTGTTCCGTTGTGTTTATTACAGCTGGCATATGCCTCTCCTATTAGATACGCTGATAAGAATCCAGATCGAAAGCCTTCTCGTTTTCAAGCTCTGCATACTCGTCAACGTCATCCGGAAGATCCATCGGATCGAAATAGATAGCTTCCTTCTCCATGAGCGCTACGATATACGCAGCCGCATCCTTAACGTCAAGCTTCTTAGAACGCGGGAAGGTTAAGAGCTGTTGCTCTAGCTTCTCAGATATACCTTTGTTATGATAAACGTAGCCTTGACGGTAGAATGGCGCTAACCAGGCGATACGTTCTTCCTTCTTCCCTCTGGCGTTGAGCTGAACCAAGCGTGGGAAGATTCCCCTTTTACGCATTTCGTTTTTGATCGGCTGCACGATGAACTCGTTGAGAGAGGTTACTTCGACGGCCAAGATATCCGCGTTCATACGGACAACCATGTCGAACATCCGATCGTATAGCTCGTCAGGGTACATAGCCCCTGCATCGCAATCTCTGAAGTACATCTTCTTCGAGGTACGATCTATCCCCCAACATACGATAGCAGAGTCAGCCGAGTGTAGCTGGACTGTTTTAGCAGGGTCAACGATAACTACGTTAGCCATATGCTTCGGGTTGATATCTGGCTCTTCGTAGTACTTAAACATATCTGCTTTGAACGTAGCGTTCTCGGTTGAGATCGGAATGTTCCGGTATTCTCGATAGAACACGTCCAGCTGATTACGTTGCTTGAACCCTTCGTAGAGCTTCCGAACATCCTCATCAGGCATGAAGTCCGGCCAGTTGGACTTGAGGTTGTCGTCGCATATCTCTAGCCGAACACTGTGCCACTCAGGATCGTCGAGAAGGTTAACAAGCAGAGCATCTTCGTGGAGGACAGTACCGATTACTATAATCCGCCAATCCTTCGACGAGCGATCTATACAGTTACAGAGATCAGCAAAGAACCAATCCTTCAACTTCGCCCGTTGCTCCGGGTTCATAACGCTTTCAGCATCCTCGAGGTCGTCAACGATGATCAGATCAGGGCGTCGATTTCCGTAGAGAATACCACGAACCTGCTGGCCAGCACCACGAGGCATGACCATCGTACCACCTGAGGTAATCCAGCAATCCTTCGAGAACACATCAGATTTAATCGGACCAAAGAGCTTGATGATCTGCTGATTCGTCATCAGCTCCCGCTTAAGGTTCTCACCTTGCATAACGGCAGCGGTGGCAGTAGCTGATACAGGAACGATGAACTTCTTCTCCTGAAACAAGATACGTTTTGCAGGATGGGTGATCGTGTTGATGGTTGTCTTACCGAAACCACGTGGAGCCGCTATGACTACCCGTTGCTTCGTATCATCATCGATCAGCTTAAAAATCTCATCGTGCAAACTCGAGAAGGGGTTATAAAACCTCTCCGGAAACAGCACTTTAGCGGTAGTCTTCGTGCTCTGATAGCACGCCGCCATGATGCGTTTGAGTTCAGGTGAGTTAGTTAAGTCGTTCATGGAATCCCTTTGGCAATTTTATTTACATAGGTTCGGAGTATGAAGGATCAGTCATCGGCTTGCGCCGCTCTTGCACAACAGGATGAGTGCCGTTTATGAGACGGTGCTCGGTTTCTAAAACCAACAACCGTTCATCCGTTCGCTCCATCCACCGTCGCATATCTTTTGCGGCAGTAGACATACTCTTCTGGATTGACTTCATCGTGATCGCTAGCTCGAGTATGACCTGCTCGTTACGCTTGGCTTCGCGTCCGAGGAGAGCCTTTATAACTACAAGCAACCCACCGACCACTGTCCCAGCCCCTCCTAATAACCATACGATAAATCCCGGATTAGCGGAAATGAACTCTTTCATTGTTCTCCCTTATGCGGCCGGAGCCTCGAAGACGGTTAGCAGAAAATCCGGATACCAACGGAGTCCGTTAGGCATAGTAGGATCCTTGAGGACAAAGTAGCCACGCTTTTTTCCAGCAGTGGTAACGAGCCTGCCGAACTGCACGCTTACTTTGCCATCGTCGTCCCAAGAGATATTGGAGCTGTAGGTAGCGTAATCGTAGGTTATCCCTTCGATAACCACGTCAATCGCGGTCACGCCCGCTGTGTTGGTGTCAGCAAAGACGCCGTCTTCTACGGAGTCATCTTGAAGCTGGACGTCTTCCCAATTATCGTATCCTATAAATGCTGGTAGACATACACTCATATTCACCTCTATACGTTAACGATCTGTCTCTCTGGAGTAACCACATCAAGCTCTCTTTGAGGCGTGGCTACCGATGCGATACGTTCTGGTGTTTCACGGACGGTTTGGCGATCTACTGAAACACGCGCTGCATTTGTGTCGGTTAGCAGGACTAGCGGTCGCCATACTGTGTAATCGATCTGCCCACCATCGACCTCAACCTCTGCAGCACCAGGGAATACGTACGTGATGTTAGTGGTTTCGACGGACGGCTGAGCTCCGGTTACGGAGATCTCTGCACCAGCTGGTAAGATCAACCGACTATCAGCATCAACGTCTGGCTGAGCACCTATTACCTCAATGACGCAGCTTGCAGGAGTGATCGTAAAGTTAGCCGTGTACTCAACGGTAGGTTGCGCTCCGGTTACTTCAACCTCAGCACTGCCAGGATCAACCGTCACATGAGCCGTAGCCGTGATAGTAGGCTGTGCTCCGGTGACAGAGATATCACAACCTGAAGGTTGGACAGTAGCATCAGCAGAAGCATCAACCGTGGGTTGAGCTCCGATAACAGAGATAGTACATGAGCCAGGATCTACCGTTACGTTAGCCGTAGCTGTTACGTCAGGCTGAGCACCATCTACCGATATAGCAGCCCCATCAGGAGTTTGCGTAAGGTTAGCTGTTACATCAGGCTGTGCACCTGATACAGCAATCTCACATCCTGAAGGCAGACAGGTTACGTTGTCGCCAGCTTGAACGGTGGGCTGAGCACCAGATACGATTATCGTGCAACTACCAGGATCGACCGTAACATGCGCGGTAGCAACTACGCTAGGCTGTGCACCTGTAACAGGAACCTCTACACCTGAAGGTTGGACAGTCACATGGGCTGTCGCTGTTATAGTAGGCTGAGCACCTGTTACCTGAACCTCACAACCAGAAGGAAGGACAGTTTGGCTTGCTGTAGTGTTAACAGTAGGCTGAGCGCCTGCGACCGTGATCTCAACGCCAGTAGGATAAACCGAAACACCTGAAGGCTCAGGAGCGGTACCACCACCAGTAGCAACCGAGATCCAGTCATACTCATCGTTGTTCCCGTCGTAACCTATGATACCAACCCAGCCACTGGTTAGGTCGGAGTCAGTGGTTTCGTAACCCCAAGTTCCGGGCTCGGTGTCGCCGTCAAGCCACCATCTAACTTTGATCGCAGTGCCTTCAACACGGAAGCGGAGCCATACCCACTCTGTGTTGGTGAAGTTAAACGAGTTGTTCTGCAGATCAGAAGCAGAACCGTTGACGAACTTACGAACCCGGACTAGGTTGCTATAAGCATCGAGGTATACGTGATAACCAGTTTCGTCTGTCGTTCCACCAGCACCACGGAGAACTACACCAGCGGCATAGTCGATCGCCGTGCTACCATCGTTGATGCGAGACTTGGACAGAATCTCAACATCTGCGCATGAAGGGATATCATCCCACGAGAACGCCACACGATCGGTAGAAGATTTAGTTCCTTGAAGGATCTTGCCGCCGAGAGTAGAAGAATCTTCTACTGAGATGGTGGTAGTCGTATGCCACCTGCTAGTCCAGTCAGGCGGAGCTTGTTCTGCCGTATATTCACCGAAGTCGGTGGCGTAGGTTGCTTGGATAGTTGGCTGACCACCAGTTACAGCAACAGCAACTCCAGTAGGTTCGACTAGTGTGTTGGTTACGGTAGAGACAGTAGGTTGAGCGCCTGTTACTGCAACCGCTACACCTGCCGGTTCAGACGTTTTATGATCGGTAGCCGTAACCGTAGGCTGAGCACCATCTACACTAACAGCCACACCTGCAGGCTCAACCGTCTTATGATCGGTCGCTGTTACTGTAGGTTGCGCTCCATCAACTGCGATGGAAACACTCGAAGGTTCTACAGTTTTGTGATCGGTAGTAGTGATAGTCGGCTGTGCACCATCGACCGACACGGCCACACCGGTAGGCTCAGCTAACTTGTTGTCAGTAGCTGTTACTGTAGGTTGAGCACCTGCAACTGTTACCGTAACGCCAGAAGGCTGCTGGGTGTTGTTAGCCGTGATCGAGGGCTGCGCACCAGCTACCGTTATGGTAACGCTACTAGGCTCGGCGGTTACGTCCGACGATGGAGCTTCAGCAACGCCACCTCCGGTAGCCATAGCGAAGTAATCACACTCACACGTAGCTACTCCGTAGGTGAAGATACCTGCGTTACCAGCTACGTCGTTCGCTGTTACTGTGGCGTCTACATGCCAACCAGCCGGCTCATCATCAGGCGTCCCAGACCAGATACGTGCCTGGAGCGAATCGCCGATTCGACGGAAACGGATCCAATACCAGGTCGCGGTAGAGATCGAGAAGGCGTACGTGTTATGGTTCGTCGAACCAGCCTGCCCACTTTCCTTGGTCCAAGTATCAAGGTAGGTAGTTGGAGCTGCGTCTAGCGAAGCAACATCTGCCACGAAGTCGGTAGAAGTACTTCCATCTCCACCAGTACGGCCTGCTACACCAATAGCATACCCATCCGCAGCACTCGTCTTGACACGAGCGAGGATGTCGAAATCTTTAACCGCAGGGATGTCGTCCCACTCTAATAGCGTCCAGCCAGCAGAGGAAGTAATAATCTGAAGAACGTTTCCGCCATAGGTACCTCCAGTCGCAATCAANNACTCCAGATGGAAGTCCAATCATTAGGAGCCAGGCCTGGAGTATGTTCAGAGAAATCAGTTGTGTAGTACTCAACAGGCCACTCAGCCGTGCCGCCACCAACGGCGACAGAAACCCAATCAAATACTTGAGTAAGCTCGCTGGTATATTGCTCCAGACAAACCCAACCAGCATCATGGTTCGTAGCATCAGAACCTGTTACATCCCACGAAGCAGGTTCGGCCTCTCCATGCTTCCAGGCTTTGCCGTAGAGTGATCCGTCGGCTTCTACACGGAATCTGAAGTACCACCACTCGTCAACGGCATAGGTCTTCGCGGCAGAATCGAAGTTGTAATAGTTCCCACCGTCTACGTTCCGTGCAAGCTGCAGTGATCCGTTGTACAGGCCTAAGAAGAAATAAGTAAAGTCTGACGAGCTACCGCGAGCACATAGGTTGGCTATACAGCACCATGAGGTAGCATGACCAACCTTCGCCTTATAAAGAAGCTCAACCGCTTCCGGCGTACCAGCATCGTCAAAGCTGATCGAATATGGTTGGTTTCCTACAGACTGCGTACACGAAGCGGCATGACCGTTCTGCCCGTCAGAGACGACCGACCATACAGATTCATTGCCGACTGTATTATGACGAGCTGTCCAGTTATCAGGAACGCCGGTGTCTAACGAATCACCAGAGAATGTATCGAAATGCTGGGATTGAACGGATACTGTAGGTTGCGCACCTGCTACCGAAACAGCAACACCGCTAGGTTCTACCAACGTGTCAGTTTGTGCCGTGACAGTAGGCTGGGCACCTGCCACTGTGATCGTAACACTACCGGGTTCTACTAACGTATCAGAAGACCCTGGACACGTGAAGTAAACCTGTGTAACATAAGAAGTCTGCGCTGGACCGTTCTCCACCGTAACCTGCACAGAAAGGTCTGTGTAGTCGGTAATAGCCGCAGCTTCTTCTGTGGTGAGGTTTAGCGTATGGTCAGAGTAGGACCCGTCAAGAGTAGTACTCCCATACGAAGCTATCGTCGTGCTGCCCTGCTTGAGGATAAACGAGAGATTGCCGGTCTTATTGGTAGCAGCGCGATAACCGCGTACGACAACGCTATGAGCGGTATGGTCGGAAGGATCAGAAAGCGACGAAGACAATCCTACCTCGAACGAACTGGTTTGGTTCGAACCGAGAGATACTTCAGTAGTGGCATCATCTGCAACGGCTTCTGCGATCTTTGACCACAGCGGAGTCGTCGCCCAGTTACCAGTACTTATATCATCTGTAGGACGCCCAAATTGAGCCATGTATCACCGCTTCCAAGAAAAAGAAAGGGAGGCAAGGAGGAGAACCTCCCCTTTGGCAAATTTATTTACAAAGGTGATTAGGTCAACTTGACTATACCATCAGTGTCATTGAAGTCGATGGTCAAGGTGTTACCTTCGGTAACCGCCACGGTCGAGCCAGATTCGAGTTCGACGTAAGCGATCAGGTCGTTCAAGCCGCCAGCAGACGAGTTATAGACCACAGCCCACTTGGCATCGATACCGGCGGAACCTGCAGTCCACTGAGTGTTCGAAGCGTTGAGGATCGCGGTGGTCCAGCTTTGGGTTAGAGTGTTACCGCCAGCGGTATAGCCGGTAGACGTGGTTCCGTGCTCGTTGGTCAGAGCAGAGAAGCTAACGTCAGACGACGCGTTCGGCGTGTGCAAGGATGTGAAGAGTGCACACTTAATGATGTCGGACGAAAGCTGATGGAGTTCCAGACCAAGCTGATGCCGGAAGACATCATATTCAACGAAAGTACCTGCTGCCATGTTTGTTCTCCTTTGTTAGGGTAGTTTACCTTGATAGATGACTTCGAAGTCCCTCCAATGCTCCCATTCTTCGGCCAGCTTGTCGGGTGTGGTGCCAGTGAAATCCAAGTTACGGATTCCGAGGTAGAGCTCGTATTTCGCTACAAGTTCAGAACATACGAGATACTTGCCTTTATAAGATAACTTGCGGGCTAGCGGAGGGTAGAGATGAAGAGGGATTCTCCACCAAGGGTAAGACTGCCCACGATGTTTCTGGATTAAGCGAAGGATAGCATGACGACGTACAGAGAGTTCAGCGTTAGGACGAGCTATGATGATCTCGCGGCCTCGGTACTTCTGAAGATCGTAGAGATCTAGCTTGCGCAAAGCTTCAAAGGTTTGGAGGATGTCTGTTGCAGGGATAACCCCGTCATCTGTGATGATTCCCGCGTGGTTGAATGTGCTAACCCCATCTGCTGAATTAAAGCCAGAGACTTTGTTTATCAGCTGAGAGATAGGGCTGCCAGAGTTGACAGCGAATACATCTCCGACTTGAAGGGTTAGCTTCATATATCCTCCTACTCCGGTGTGACGTCTACGATAACACCGCTATCTCGGGCCAGTCCCTTGATCTCTTCGAGATCGTCACGAGTGAAGTGCCCGTGAAGCATAGAACCTTGGACCTTCTTAATAGCCGCATGACCAGCTCGGTCGAGAACGTCTTGAGCTACCTTGATCTTGGCGGCGATTGGGATAGTGTCCTCTGCGTCCTCGAGAACTCCTTCGAGAGTTTTTATAGCCAACGGAGCGAGCTCTCGGATACGCTTGCCAACGTCGACAGCTTCGTTGTCCATACGCTCGGTCATAGTCATGAGCTTCTCCTGGACTACTGGAGAGTTCTTGACCTGAGAGACAGATACCTCGGAGATGCCAAGGGCTTTGGCTATCTCTACGTTCTTCTGGCCGAGGGCGAGCCGGCGTACTATCTCATGATGCCGCTCCCACATCTCGGATACAACGAAAGAGTTCTTCGCCCCGGGTGGTTTGCGACGCTTATCAGGATCACGCTCTGGCAGGGAGTAGTAATACTGCCCCGGATCCTTTTCGGCAACTTCTGGCATAGTTCTATCCTCCTGTAACCACCATATCACGGTGGATGGTAGATGTCAAGGAATTATGTGGAGACATTAGTGGGGCTTGGAGAAAGAACCCTTAGCGGAGAGGCTGTGGTTTGTGAAGGAGATGAGACAACCACGAGATCAGGGTGTGGTCATATGTAGAGTAATACCCCATACCTACTTGGCGCAGTAGCGCCGTCGCCCAGAGAAGCCGCGAGGTTTCGTTAAGTATCCTCTCATATCTACCTCATCGTTACGACTCCCTCTCCTATGGCAATTTTATTTACATAGAGAAGGTTGGTCACGTAGGCCTTGAGCTGGGAGGGGGGTGAGCGCTATGAGAAGGGTTAGCATGTGTTCGTTGACGCTATCAGTGAGGTGTCTTACGACGAGTATAGTAGACTCGCCAACCACCATCCCCAACCCTTCTCTACCTTCTTCCTCCTCACGTCAATGGTGACAAATGGTTCCAGACAGAAGTGGGTGCGGAACGTAGGGGTATCAGTCTCCCCCGTCTCAGTACATCGCTTCCCCCCTTCGACCCTTGCCGCGTGGATGGGCGGGGCGGCGGGCATGGTAGGTGGCTCGATGTTTGACAAATGCTTCGGGATATGGTATCATGTAGTCAAGATCAACGGAAAAAGGTTTTGCACATGGGGTGTCCGTACCATGTATCAATTCGGACTCGCTGGACACGATCTTTGACAACCGCATACGACGCCATACCGGGAACCTACGAGGGAACCCTAACCACCTACGGGTGAGGGACGGCAAACAGGTGAAGCTTTCCATCGGTCGGCTGTGGGCTATATAAGGAGAACAGATATGGCTAAGCAGACTAACGAACTCAAGATGGTAGATGGGAAGTATGAAGGTAAGATCACCGTAACGGAGATGAGTGTTAAGGGTGGCGATCTGCCGAACGGGTTTCAGGTGAAGCTGGATGTCGAGTTTGACTTCACGGACGTGAGCCCGGTTGACGTGGCCGAATCGGCATGTGGCGGACAGAGCCTCCGGGTTATCCTCCAGGGTGATCTGAGGAAGGAATCCACAGCGACCTTGAGAGAGTACGAAGAGCAAGGTTACGTATGCAAGGTTAGCGATCTGGTTAATCGGGAAAAAGCTGCCCGTGATCCGAAGAAGGCAATCAAGAGCGCCTTCAGCAAGCTGGATCGTGATGGTAAGATCGAGTTCCTCATGGAGAACATGGGGATGGAACGGGATGCGGCAGAAGCAATGGTGCCGGCCGAATAACAACGAACCAACGAACCAACGAACCAGCTCACAGCCGCCGGATGGAGGGCTTCACCAAGGAGGCTTACGATGCGTGTAGTCGAGGATAAACAGATACATGAGGCGCTGAAGGTTATTGTAGCTAGTCAAACCAAGGCCACGGATTGGGCTGTTAACTATGCTAAAGCAGGGTTAGACATGCATGGAGAAGATCTTCGTCTTCAGTGTGTATACATCCTGGGTAACATCGTGAACTGGCGTGGAGAAGATGCCAAACAAGTACGGACGCTGTTGAAAGATTTCGTTAACCGAGTAGAAGACTAACCTATCGGAGCCCTCCCTGGAACGCTTCACCTTTGGAAATAAAATTGCCATAGAGCATGATGTACGCCTTGTGTAACCATGTTATCATGTAACCATGTATCTGTATCCGTATGCGTATGAGGCGATGCTACCGTGGCCTCTGTCCCAAATGGATATTTACATAGAGAACGATGTTATTCTTCGCTTGCAGGTTTTCGGTCTTTAGTTTTCCATATTAAAAAAAAATAATATAAATAGAATAAAGAAGTAAAGATATAAAATGAAACTATAAGAAGAAAACTATAAGACCTTCTCTATGTAAACACCAACATCAGACAGAGGGCTTGGTAGCATGGGTGTTTACAGATACGGATACATGGTTACATGATACGGGACACAAACATACAAAAGAGGTGTTGCATACTTAACCAAAATATGGTATGATGGGGTTGAATGGTAGGAGTGTGTGTATACTACAGGTCGCCGTGAGGCACCTCACTGACGCAAGCGAAGTAGCTATCAAACTCACTCACATGGAGGCTCTTATGCCAAGGTTTAGACCAAACGGATGCGTGGTGTTGGTTGTGCTGACTATAACTCTGTTGGCGGTTGTGTGTGGTCTTGTTCACTATGTCTATCATCCTACGTTCAACCTCGGATGCCTTATCGATGACCTCACAGGCTGCCTTCCTTAACCTATGGCAACAATTATTCCAAAGGTGAAGCATTATGACTAAGAGTTTATACGAAAAGCGTGTTGCTAACAGAGAACGTATGAGAAAGTATCGTGAAGGACGTAGACAACGTGATGCTGGCTATCAGCCTGCTCGTCGTTGTGCGATCTGCTGGGGTAACTGCGTGTGGATTGCCAAAGACGATCATGTTGCTCAGCTAACGTACGTTCCCTTCTCATACGGTGGCCGAGAGTACTTAGCGCATGAAGAGTGCATCAAGCATCTTAGACAAGCACAACGTTTGATCCACGATGATGTGCTTAAGCTTGGTGTGATGAACAGTAGAACAGGTGAAGCTAGAGATTATCCTGGCTTTAAGTTTCCTAAGCGTAACGTCAAGTTATACAAGTTCACGCTCCAGTTCTTCCGTGTGATGGAAATGCTTAATCGCAAAGCACTGACAGAGCCGGGCTGTGATTATCTGAAGTTTGTAGACTAACCTTAACCGTCGAAGGGAGGTGAACAAGATGAAAAGCTGGTTCGAGATGTTGATGCTGTTCGGCTTTGCGTATGCCGTCGTTGAGGTGATGCTGTGGAAACGTCGTGAACGTAAGCGTGCTCGTGCTCTGGCACGGCGTACCAAGGGCATAACCATGTACGAAGGTTTCCGTGAGAACTAACCACCGGCTATGGCAACAAAATTGCCAAAGGAGAGTGTATGGCTACCTATCGTTTAGGTAAGACCAAGAAAGGAAGATCGTTCGGGACTGGCGCGAAGATCTACATAGTCCGTGAGGGTGAGCGGTACGAGTGCGATAAGATCCTCGGCATCTTCGGAGGTGCTGATGGTATGGCTAAAGCTCTACGCTGTGCTAAAGCTGCCGTGTATCGTCACAACTCACTCTTTCCGCACATACCGATCATCGCACACGACACGCAGGCTGACTTTCATACGTGGTGGGATGCAGAGGGCTACTACTACGTTACCGTAAGACCAACCATAGTGCGCTAGGCGCAGAAAGGCAACGAATCATGATCGATTATCAATTACTGGAACGTTATGCTGCTGGATCACCTGACTTTGTTGAGTTCCTTAACGACCAAGATAAAGTATCTTTCCGGTTGCTTCTGCTACACGCTGAGGCTGTGAAGTTCATAGCTAACAACCTTGGTGTGGATGTCGAGAACCTGACTACTATCGACATTCGCCCTGGCCTTCCTGAAGATGTCTTGTCCTACGCACAGGTGCCGCTGGTTCAAATCCTGTGGAATGAAGATATCCCTGAAGGTGTTGATATTCAACCTGCACTCGACGACCCTTCCAAAGTTAGCTTCTCCAAGGTTATCGGAGATGTTCCGCTGAACCTCGTCTACATCGCCTGTCAGATCGATATGATCTACAAAACCTACGAGATGGTAGGTGCGAAGCGTGAAAAGGAACTACAGGCCATGCTGAACGGTCTTCATCGTGCGATGGAGCAGAAACGCCAAGAACGTTCCATCCGGCAGATGATCTCTAGTGGCGGTGGCCGGCAAGGTGTTGGTGAGATGCTTGGTTTCGCTGAGGAGGGCCCAGACGACGATCAGGTTTTTAACTAATGCGGCGGGCTAGGCAACTGGCCTGATTCTTGTGGCGGCTAGTCTGTTTAATCGGGCTGGTCGCCCTTTTCTGCTTTATGCAGAGTTTCGCTCACTAAAAGGAGAACGCTATGGCAAACGTATTCTGCACATGCCCAGGTATGATGAAGATAGAGCGAAATGGTGTACGCCGCATCGACTACGACGAGTTCGACCGTCCGTATGCTATCTATCATACCGATCGTTACTACTGTCCGATCTGTGGTCAACGAGTCTGCATCGGTGCCGTAAAACCTATCCTCACTCGTGGCATGGAAGGGTTCGAAGCTGAAGTAGCTGAGATACTCAGCGAGGAGTAGTTATGAACAAACAAACTATGCGTATGTGTTACCTCGGAGAGATGGTCTACGTGGACTTCGAATATCACGGTGCTATCCGTGGTGCTCGTGAGATTGGCTCTGGTATCCGGCTAGAGCCTGATGAGCCTGCCAACGTGGAGCTTATCGATGTTCGTACCTGTGATGAGAGCGTTTATGGGTTCTACTCCGAGGAAGAGCTCGACAATCTGGCTCATCTTATTCTTCGTGAAATACACTCTGATCCGGATGAAGACTAGAAAGGAATACTATGGAAAAGAAACTCTCTAAATCCCTCGTAGCTTCGATGCGTTGCGATGCTCGGTCTGTGGTCGAGCTCTTGCGCTTCTTCGAAGAGAAAGGATTCAAAGCTAATGCTTTGGGTACTCTACTCAGACAGTCGGTGGAAGCGCTGGCTGTTCAGGTTAGAACACAACGTCCTGATCTGGCGTGCGAGACGCATCTTGAAGCGTATCAAGAACTCATCAAACGGCATCTGATCCATGATAAATCTCGTGGGCATGACGATCTACTTGGTGAGATCTCGTTGGAACGTATGGCGTTGGTAGGTGAGCCGACCACGCAGACCACACCTCAACAAACCACCGGCCACACCGTTACGCCTGAACAAGTCAAGCGTGTGATTGATCAGATGCAAACCGACGACGATGACGGAGGCTTTGACCTCTCAGCGCTATCCGCCGGTAAACCTAAGATCGCTCAGGATGATGGGCCAGGCAACGAATGCCCTGTAGACGAAGAAGAGGAGGATTAATCTATGGACACTACTCAAGAAGCTGTGCTAACTGCACTCGACAAAGGACACGAACATCTCTTCATAACTGGCGAAGCTGGCACCGGCAAGAGCTATATCGTACGTAAATGGCTGGACTCTCATCCGGACGTAGATAAAGCCGTAGCTATCTGTGCGCCCACAGGTGTCGCTGCTCTTAACATCGGAGGTCAAACCCTGCATCGTGTGTTCAACATCCCTTTCTCTATCACGCACATCGACGAACAGGTACGTCAAGCAGAGCGTCGTATGCAACGTGCCAAGAAGGACTACCTCCGCGGTATCGAAACCCTTCTGATCGACGAGATATCTATGGTCCGTGCAGATGTCCTCGACTACGTCTACATCATGCTCCAAGCCGTACGTGAAAATGACCTGCCTTGGGGCGGTGTTCGTCTCGTAGCTGTAGGCGACCCGTTCCAACTACCTCCTGTCGTCCCTAAACGTGACCAAGAACGCCTTCCTGAGCCTTGGTTCTTCCAAAGCCGTGCATGGAAAGCTGAGCCGGTTCTTACCCTTAACCTCGTCAAGTGCTACCGGCAGGACGATCCTGAGTTCATCGCTATGCTGAACAACATTCGTCGTGGTCGGATATCTACCACCGATATGGCTATCCTTGCCGAGCGCTACACCAAGACACCTGACCCGAAAGCCGTTATCATCTCTACCCTCAACCGCACCGTCGATGCGATCAACGAACGTGAGCTCGCGAAGATCAAAACTGAAGAGCACGTGTTCACTATGACCTACCAGAACTTCGACGAGAAGTACAAGATCGAGAAGAACGTACCTGCACCTATAAACCTCCGTCTCAAGATCGGTGCTCGCGTAATGCTCCTCTCGAACAACTACGACGAGAACGGCTTCTGGGTCAACGGTTCCCTGGGCGAAGTCACCAAGATCCACGTCGACACTCCCTACGAGAAGCTCCAATACATCGAAGTCGAACTCGACGACGGTTGTCTCGTTAAGGTACATCGCAACAAGTGGACGTCCGAAGAATGCACTCTCGAAGATGGCTTCCTTAACAAACGCATCCTGGGCGAAGCCATACAGTTCCCGATCAAGCTCGGCTACGCTATGACTGTTCACAAATCCCAGGGACTCACCCTCGAAAAGATGCACTACATGGCTGACTACGTATTCGAATGCGGTCAGACTTACGTAGCCCTCTCTCGTGCTACATCCTTGGAAGGGCTCACCGTAGCTAGCGGCATCTCAAGTCGCCACGTGATGGCTAACTCGCATGTCGTACGCTTCATGGAGGACTAACCCTCCACCTATGTAAATTTTATTGCCAAAGGAGATCAACCATGCTACAAAGAGAGTTCGACAAGCTTCTCGATAACATCATCGAGGAAACCAAACGCACCTTAGCCAACAAAGCTGACGAGTATGCTTCTTCCAAAGACCGCTTGCACAACTTCAAGTTCGCGGCTAAGCTCGAAAGCACCTGCCCTGAAAAAGCCCTTCGTGGCATGATGACGAAACACGTCGTTTCTGTCTACGATATGATCGACGCCGTCAACCGTGGCAAGGTGTTTCCTCCGGAGTACGCTGGTGAAAAACTTGGAGATATGCGGAACTACTGCATCCTTCTTGAAGCCCTGCTCCTGGAGCGTTGGGAGGGTTCGCTTGAAAAGAGTGCCGAAGAACTCGGCTTGACCTAAAAGTCATGTTGCAATCTATATCCTCATGTGGTATGATGGGTTGAAATAGGGGATATTAGGTTCCCATACCGCGCACTTTCTAAGGGAGGAAAGCATGAGCGCTGATCTAGAAACCAAACGCGAGGAACTCAAGGTGCAACTCANNTCCGTGACATTGCTGACGAGTTCGAGAAAATCGACCGCAAGCTGGCTGAGGAGACGAAGGTTACCAAATGCAAGCCGGCCACACGCTCTAACCCTCGGCCGAAACACGAAGATCCTAAGGAGCGAGCTAAACGCCTTATGGCTAGCATGTCTCCTGCCGAGAAGGAAGCTTTCATCAAGAGCCTTCTCAGCTAACCAGGAGCAAAAAAATTGTTAAAGAGTTCTTGACAACTACCACCACCTGTGTTATGTTACACAAACCATCAGGAGCTGTCGAATGGTTCGGCACTCCGTAACCAAGGCTGTAGGGACAACCTACACCACTCTCAAAGGAGGAAGTATCATGGCAGAAGAAACCACCAACGCAGTAGAAGAAACCGCAGCACCCGTTTCCGGCTCGATCGAAGTCACCGCCAAAAAAGGTGAGCGTGAAGCCACTATCGTCTATGATTTCGGTAAAGACCTGGACGAGATGGTTTCCAAGTTCGGCGGCGAGATCGTGCATCAGAACGCTCGGGCCAACATGAAGATCTCCCTGCAGGGCATCATGCGTCGGCGCCTCGAAGCTGGTGAAGCCTGTGAAGATCTGGTTGAAACCTGGAAGCCCGGCACTGTCATGGAGCGCACTGTCGATCCGCTGGCTACCGCCAAGAAAGCTATGGCTGGTATGTCCGAGGACGAGAAGCAGGCCTTCATCGCCGAACTGCTCGGTTAATCCCTGACCGGCAGGTTGAGGGGAAGGGGGATTCTGGGCAGTCTCTCCCTTCCCTTCTTTTTCTACCTAACTTGTCACCAAATGTCACCCAGGAACTAGGCCATGAAACTAATCTGTAGTGATTGCCACGAAGTTATGCTGGATGCAGGAAAGGTCTTTATACTCACAGAAAAAGATAGGGCTCTTGGGAATTGCTATCTATGTCCGATGTGCAACAACCGTGTTATGACCATAGACCCTACCGCCGCAGTACACGACAACGCTGAGGGCCTTCCGCTCTACAAGCTATAAAAGGAGATCGCTATGTCACGTAGCGGGATACAGCTTTGCTATCCGTTCGAGACCTCACGTCTTGACAAATGGAAACCTCCCTATATCGTACAGCCCAAGCTCGACGGCGAACGTTGCCGTGCGGTTTGGATTCGTGGCGAGTACCTTCTCTTCTCCAGCGAACAGAACCTTATCAACTCTGTTCCGCATATCAACCAACAGCTTACGCAGTGGGGCTCTCAACTTCCACACCAACCTGAACTCGACGGCGAGCTCTACCGTCATGGCTGGGAATGGGAGGAGATACACTCCGTTGTAGGCCGTACCGTAAACCTTCATCCACATCACGAGATGATACAGTTCCACGTGTTCGATCTACCTGGGTCTGGATCTCAAGCAGAACGACAGGTTGAACTGGTTCATCTAGCCAAAACAATAACTCCTGACGTACTCCAGATGGTTCCGTTCAAGGTTGTTAACACCTTGGAAGAAATCTTCGAATACTATCGGGAGTGTATCGATCACGGCTTCGAAGGCATAATCGTACGCCACTTCGAGGCTGGTTATGTTCGTCGTCGTTCTACCTTCGTGATGAAGTTCAAGCCGAAGAAAAACGACGAGTACGGCATCGTAGAGCTTCTCGAAGCACATGACAAAGACGGCAAGCCCAAGAACATGCTTGGTGCTGTACGCTGTATAGACGACATGGGCACTGAATTCAAAGCAGGCGCCGGTCAGCTCTCTCACGACCAACGACGCTTGTATTGGAAAGATAAGGAGTATTGGAAGGGAAAGACCATCAACGTCGGGTATCAAAACGTCACGAAAACTGGAAGCGTCCCTAGGTTTGGGATATGTATCGAGCTTATCGACCGTGACTACGATACGTCCACTGGTGGTTACTTCAATCCTTTACTTTGAAGCCCTCCCGTGCGGGATGTGGGCCCGGACAAATCAATATGCTGTGGTAAGCGAACGATTTAATGATGTCACTAATCTATCAAACACGTCAGTTCGACTCTGACCACGGGAGGCAACACTATAACTAGCTATCCGAGAGGTGAAAAGGGCGAGACGTTACCCAAGATCCCGATAACCGGAGAGGGAAATAGAATTTCCTAAAGGTGCGATGGGTCTTCACCCACATACTAGGAAACGCACAAACCGGATAGCTCATAAGGAGAATCAGCATGGCAAAACGGCTGGCAGTAGTATTCCCGTACGATCTCAGAGCATCCCTTGACACAAAGCTCGACGACTCGCTGGAGTTTGGTGGATGGGTAGCTTTCGTCAACAACGCTGGAACGCTCGTACACGTCGTACATCCTGAGGAAACGTGGTTGATCCGTATCCGGTTCCACTACGCCCTCAAACACTGCTCGAAAAACTACATCGAACGTACCGTCCGTGAACGTCTCGAACGTCGTTTGATCTTATAAGGGAGGTGACTACAATTGGCAAAGGTCTTCGTCATAAGCCGTTCCGGTCATGACTTTACACCGGCTGAGAAACACGGACAGCTCGTGTTCCTGACTGAAGGGGCTATCGGTAAGTTCAACACAGGTACTATGTACCGTGCGGCCTACCGAAAACTCAAGCACTCCGAGCCTACTGACTTCATGCTCGTAACCGGCCAAGGTATCTTGAACGCTGTAGCGTGCGGGATGTTCGCTGCTATCCACGGCCGTCTCAATCTGTTGCTGTACAACGGCACCGAGAACCGCTATATCGTCCGTCGTATCGTATACGACAGTCCAGGCGATGCGGATTAACCTATGGCAATTTTATTTACAAAGGAGAGCTTATGGACCTACAACGGTTACTTCGTCGGCAAAGGCAACGGTTTTTGGCCGAGGTGAAACTTCACAAGTTCGCTCCGTCAGACCGTCTTCGTGCTCTGAGTGCTTTCGATGCGGCTACTTCTACTGCGCTTGCTGAAGAGCTAAATAGACAAGAGTCTATCGAAACGCTCCACTTTCCGAAGTAAACAAAAGGAGAACTAAGCAATGAAAGCTTATGATATCATCAACTTACATCCGGCCACTGCGATTCGAGATTCTTCGAAGATGAAGGATTTCATCATGTGCGAGCGGTATTACTTCTTCCGGCACATCCTCGGATGGGAACCTGACGCACCCAACAACCACTTGTCCTTCGGTAGCGCCTGGCACGAAGCTATGGAGCATTTGCTCCTGCACGGCTACACGCCTGAGTCTCTGCTCGAAGCGCATAACAAGCTGCTCATTCGTTACCGTGAAGATTTTGGTCCTGAAACCGATGAGTTCTACGCACCGAAGACTCCCGACAACGCGCTTATCGTTCTGATCGAATACGCCAAGCGCTACATGGGAGATAACTTCAAGGTTCACTACACGGAAATCGGTGGCAAGGTTCAGCTTGACGACAAACGCTACATCTATTTCCGGATGGACTCCGTGTGTGAAAAACCTGACGGGAAGATCTTCTCCCTCGAACACAAGACCGGCTCCTCCGATTGGAACTGGGAGCAACAATGGCCTCTGGCTCTCCAGCCCGGTGTCTACTCCCACGTACTCTATTGTCTCTATCCATTCGAGCTCGTCGATGGTGTAGTCATGAACGCATCATTCTTCAAGAAAGCCAAGCGTGGTTGGGAGCAACTCCAACAAGGCAAGGCCCTTACGGTTCAGAAGCCCTATGACTTCCTGCGCTATCCGATCCGTAAAACTCCCGATCAGATGAACGCTTGGCACTCCAACATCCTGCACCATATGGATATGCTCGATTGGCACATGGAACGGTTGGCCGATTGCTCTGACAGCGATCATACCTTGGAAGCTTTCCAGTGCCGGCCTGACAACTGCGTTCACTACGGTCGTATCTGTGAGTTCCATGACTTCTGCACCACTTGGGCTAACCCTCTCCGCCGTGCGTCGGAACCGCCCTTGGGCTACACTCAGCGCTTTTGGGATCCTACCGAGGAACCTGTCAAGACTGAGTTCGACGTGAGCCAGGACGGTGAGGTTAAGAAAATCGTAAAGGAGCCTATCGATGGGGAAAGTGATTAAACTACCACCGATCTTTCGTGAGGTTGTGGAGGACGAGTCTTGTGCAGTAACCGCATGGGAACCTAGCTTCATGGCTACGCAGCTTGTAGCACGAATGCCTAAGAACGAATACATGGCTGGTTACTACACGCTAGCTATCTTCGAAGGTATCCATAACCCTAACAGCAACTTCAAGCAACTCCTTAAGTTCTGTTTAGGCTATGCTCCGCTCAGTGCGTATCGAGATAGCGGCGGGTTCTATGCAGGAGATGTTGAGGTTCCTGTACGTAAACGAACTACCCAAATGACCGCTGCTATCATAGAAGAGCGGACTGGCTATGCCCTTTGTACTACTAAGCTTTACGTATCAGTAACGCAGTTTCCTATGTGGAAGAAAAAGAAACTCTATTTCGAGCTTAGCAAGAACAGCAAACCTGTTTGCAACATAAAGGAGAAAGCTAATGACCCAACCTGTTAAGGAACCAACAACGGCTGCTGTCGAGCTGGCTACCGACAAACCCGGTATCCCTGCCGACGTGCTTAAGGAGATCAACCAAGTCAAGGAGCATTATGAAAAGGACGACAGACAAAACTCCTTCAACCTCTTGCTCCTCGGAGAATCCGGCTCAGGCAAAACCTTTCTTAGCCGCACTTGTCGTGCGCCGGTACACATCGACTCATTTGATCCTGGTGGAACGAAGGGTCTCCATAAAGAGATCGAAGAAGGACGGGTCATTGTTGACTCACGTTATGAGTGCGACGACCCACTCAGTCCCAAGGCGTTTGTTGAATGGAAGAAGACCATGGCCCACCGTATCCGGATCGGCTACTTCAACCACATCGGGACTTACATCCTGGATTCGGCAACTACATGGTCTGATGCGATCATGAACCAGATCTTGAAGAACGCCGGTATCCCTGGCCAAGCTCCGCGCTTTACCAAGGATTACGGCCCGCAGAAGATCGAGATCCGCAACCAGCTCCAGACGTTGCTCAACCTTCCTTGCGATTTCATCCTCACCGGTCACCTGGAGGCGCAGAAGGACGAGGTCGTAGGTTCCGTGAAATATCGGTTCTTGACAACTGGCAAAGGGGATGTTACAATACCCCTATTGTTCGATGAAATCTACGTAGCGCTTGCTGAACAACGTGGCATGAAGGCTGTCGAGTACAAACTCCTCACCCAGAAGAACGGCCTTTACACTGCGGCTACTCGTATCGGTCGGGATAAATTCGAGACCTTCGAAGTCCCGGATATCAAGGCTTTGCTCAAGAAAGCCGGTCGTCCTTGCGACGATAAACCTCTCTTTAAGTAGGAGACCATCATGCCCTTTGACTACGAACCGCGTTTCTTTACCCCTGAAGAGCTCGTTCCTAAGGTCCAATTCGCGATGCTCAAGGAACGTTCTCTCATCCTGCTCGATGCTCGCATCTTGTGGACTGCTGACAAGCTCCGTGAACGCTACGGCAAGATCATCATCAACGATTGGTCTTTCGACGGAGAGCTTCAGTACAGCGGATGGAGACCTGGTGATTGCAAGACCGGTGCTACCTTCTCCCAGCACAAATACGGTCGTGCTCTTGACCTGAAGTTTCCGGAAGCTAACATCGAAGACGTGATCCACGATATGCGGCATCGCGGCGATCGGCCGATCTACCAGCACATCGGAGCCGTTGAGGTAGGCTTACCTTGGCTCCACATCGATTGTCGAAACCGTGCTGGGGAGATCCTTTTCTTCGAACCCGAAAAGAAGGAGGAAACGCCACCGGAGTAAGCTAAGTTGAGAAGTGAACTGTCCACGGAGTAAACATCCTAACCTAACCTAACTTAACAAACACAACAAACAAGGAGCTACACATGGCTATCATCGATCTTACCGAACAAAACATTGCTGAAACTCCCGAACCTACCGTCGTTCCCGCTGATACCGAAGCCAAGCTTCGCATCATCAAGGCGGAGTACAAGCACGATCCCGAGAAGAACAACGGCAATCCGTTCCTCATGGTGTACTTCGAAATCGACGGCGATCCTACCGCCAAGGAAATCTCCAAGTTCTTCGGCATGCCTTGTTCGGGCCTCGACAAGAAGAAGAACAACGCCAACAAGCGCGCTCTGAAATACCTGGGCGAAGCATTCGGCGTGGACTTCTCCCGCCCGTTCGAAGAAGAAGAACTCGTTGGCCTCGAAGGCTGGTGCATCCTGGGTCTGGAGTCCACCGAGAAGTACGGTGAGCAGAACTTCATCAAGCGCTTTGTCACCGGCGCCTAATCAAGCTACATAGACAACCGGAAAGGGGAGGGGTTTCGGCTCCTCCCTTTTTCCCTTTGTAAACAAAATTTCCAAAGGAGACACATGTGGCTAATCCAGACTACCGTCCACGTTTGGCTGTGGATATAACAGAAGACCAGCAACGACTCCTCATGAAGCACATCCCGTGGGGCTCGAAGAATGCTATCTTCGGTGTGGTAGTGGATGACCTGTTACGCCTGTGTGATAAGCACGGAGGGCCGAAAGTACTTGCTGCTTTTCTTTCACGAAGAATCACCCTGGAAGAGATCTGTAAACTAGAACTTCCGGAAGGAGGCTAACGTGGCTACTATTGATGATCTTTGTGTTTCGATAACTGAAGTCGATCGCAAGAAAGCTATGAGCCTTATCATGGAACGCAGGTTCCAACGTCGTACCTTGTTCACAGCATCCCTCGAAAAGCGTCGTGGTGGCGGGAAAAAGAAAGAAGCTAAAGGTAAGACCACGGCTAAACGAGGGGTGTCTAAAAAACAGGCTCTCAAGAACGCTGTCGCTAACATGTCGCCCGCAGAAAAGGCGAAGTTCATTGCATCACTCACAGGAGGATAGACATGGCATCCACTCTTTTAAACATTCCGCTTAACCAGATTGACGAGGGAGAAAGGTATCGAGAAGATTATGGCGACCTTGACGAACTCATCGGCAGCATTAAGTCCAACGGACTCATATGTCCCATCGCCGTACACGTACTTGAGGATTCGTCTGAATCCCGTGCAAACGGTAAGCTGTACCGATTGTGTGCTGGCGGTCGAAGATTCCGTGCGCATCAGCAGATGCAGTCCGAGACCATTCCTGCCAAGGTATACGATCACCCACTGTCTGAACTCGAACTACGCTCCGTCGAGCTTGAAGAAAACCTTCAACGCAAAGACCTTACGTGGCAGGAAAAGGTTGCCTTACGTAAAAAGATTCATGACCTCCAGGTTGCTATCGACGGACCGAAGACTTCAACGGCTCCAGATGCGGAGGGCCACTCCGTCCGAGACACGGCGTCACTCTTAGGTGTCAGCCACACGGCCGTCTCGAAGGATCTCAAACTCGCTAAAACTATCGAACGCTTCCCTGAGATCGACTGGACGAAGTGTAAGAACCAGAGCGATGCTGAGAAACTGATCAAGAAGATCGAGAAGTCCGTGGTTAAAGAGGAGCTGGCCAACCGTGTCGAAGCTTCGCTCAAGGGCAACAACAACCTCAAGCTCCGTAAGCTCGCTGATGCCTACGTCGTCGGTGACTTCTTCGAAATCGTCAAAGACGTCCCCGATGGTATTATGTCTTTCGTAGAGATCGACCCGCCCTACGCGATCGACCTCGTCAACAACAAGAAGGACTACATCAATGACGGATATAACGAAGTACCCGCAAAGGACTACCCTGAGTTCATGCGGAAGGTGTTTGCCGAGTGTTACCGTACGATGGCACCTAACTCGTGGGGTGTCTGCTGGTTCGGCCCTGATCCTTGGTTTCCTCACATTAAGCAGTGGCTTATTGATGCTGGCTTTTCTGTATGCGGTATTCCTGGCATCTGGAGCAAGCCTAGTGGTCAGACAAAGATGCCAAACACTCGCCTTGCGTCTGCGTACGAAATGTTCTTCTACTTTGCCAAGGGTCAGCCGGCGCTTGTTAAACCAGGCAGGATCAACGTTTTCAACTACAACCCGACGCCGCATCAACACAAAGTCCACCCGACCGAACGTCCGGTTGAGATGATCCGTGAGATCCTACGCACCTTCGCTATGCCTGGCTCTCATGTCCTCGTTCCGTTCGCCGGTTCCGGTGCTACGCTTTTGGCTGCCGCGAAGGAGAGTATGATCCCTCTCGGAACCGACCTCACCTCCGGCTATCGTGACGGGTACATCCTTAACCTGAAAGGAATGCTCGATGCCGAACAAAGAGAACGACAACAGCAACAATCAACAGAACAAGCCGCAGCCGTGCAAGGCTGATACTGAAGTCTATGCTCGTGTATGTGGCTTCATGCGGCCTGTGCAACAGTGGAATATAGGAAAGAAGGAGGAGTTCAGTGCGCGAGAATACTTTAACCAGCAGAAGGCTTTGTCCGATAAACCGGAAAACCTGCACCGGAAAGATGACTCCGTTTGTGAGTGATCAACTCCTCTATACCTGCGATCACGGATTCATCTACATCTCATCGAATGAAAACTTTCTACAGGAGGAGGTATGCAGTCTTCAGCAAACTTTACAACTAAATGGCAACATTACTTCAGAGAAATTGCCGAGACCGTCGCTAAGGGATCTTCTTGCCTCTCTCGTAAAGTCGGTGCGGTGTTGGTCACTGATGAGAAGCAGATCATCGCGACGGGCTATAACGGTCCACCGCGAGGAGTTACCCACTGCGGCCCAGACCGTGTTGAGCGAGACCCTGTCTTCGCCAAGTATATCTTCAACGACGCTCTCAAGCGAAACGAGTGTCCCAGAAGAGTCCTTGGCTACCGCTCCGGCCAGGGATTAGAATACTGCATAGCCGCACACGCAGAGCGTAACGCTTTGATCCAAGCAGCACGGCATGGGATAGCCACCAACGGAAGTACACTCTTTCTAACCTGCGGTATCCCGTGCAAGGATTGTCTAATCGAAATCATCAACGCCGGTGTGAAGGAAGTCTTCGTCACGGACACTGAGTTCTACGACGAGGCTAGTGTCTTCCTAGTAGAAGAAGCTTCTCTGCTAATCACACCGTACTCCGACTAAGGGAGCTAACCATGGGAAAACTAATAGTACCGCCAGAGGGGGATGTTCAAACGGCAAGGTTGGTACTGGTCGGTGAACAACCGGGCATGATCGAAGCCCGTATGCTTAAGCCCTTTGTTGGCCCTGCAGGACGTGAGCTAAACGAAGACCTGAACATCGTAGGTATAGCTCGTGCTGATTGTTATATAACGAACGTGGTTAAGGACTACGATCATCCGCTGGAACATTACATCCGCTACAACGCCAACCGTTCCGGCGAACGCATCTCCGTAACCCAGGAGTTCAACGACTATGTCGAGCAGCTCTACGACGAACTCGCTGACTATCACGGTCCTATCATAGCCCTCGGAAACGTAGCTATGTATGCGCTTACAGGTAAGTGGGGTATAACTAAATGGAGAGGGAGCAGGGTCGCGTCAACCTTACTCCCTGGCCGTGTAGTCTACCCTACGTTCCATCCTGCTACTGTCATACCACCCAAGAACCAATTTCTCAACAAGGTCTTGATACAGTTTGACCTTAAGAAAGCTAAGGCTGAGATAGATGGAGAGTACATCCCTACACAGCGGGAGCTCTTAACCTCTCCTACCTATCCTCAGGTAATGGAATTCCTCAAAGAGTGTTACGAGAAGGGACTTGAAGACGAAATCATTGACTATGATATCGAGATCTTGTCCTTCAAGGAACAGAAAGAAGTATCCTGTATATCCTTCTCCGTACCTCGTGAAGTACACACGGCTATGTCTATTCCCTTGTTCGATGGTAAGGATTACTTCACACCTGAACAAGAAACCGATATCTGGTTAGCCATAGCCACTATCCTTGAAGACCCACGAATCCAAAAACGTGGACAGAACATCATCTTCGATACACACTTCCTGCTCCGCAAGTACGGCATCAAAGGCAGGAACTTCCACGACACGATGATCGCCCAGCGAACCCTCATGCCAGAGTTCCCTATGGGTCTGGACTTCATCACTTCCCTATGGACAGACCATCCGTATTACAAAGCGGACGGCAAGGAGAACTTCGGTGGAGCGAACTGGCATAAGCTCTGGGCATACAACGCAACCGACTCCTTGATCTGTCAAGAAGCCCATCCGAAGCAGATGGAAGAACTCTCCAAGCTCGGATCTGTCTCAGCCTACGATCGCCAACGTGCACTGATCGAACCGCTCACCTACATGATGGAACGCGGACTCCGTGTCAACATCAACAAGTTCCGTGCTCGTCGTACAGAACTCGATATCGAGATCAAATCTCTTCAGGAGGAACTCGACAAGGTAGCCGGTGCTCCCCTCAACCCGAACTCTCCTAAGCAACTTCAAGAGTATTTCTACGGGAAGATGGGACACAAACCTTACAAGAAGCGTGGCAAGGGTACCGTAACCACCGACAACCTCGCGATGAAACGCTTAGCTCGTAAAGGTTTCCAAGCCGCCCAGCTTGTCCTCGAGATTCGTAAGCGCCGGAAGCTGGCTACCACCTACCTGGAAGAGTCCAAGCTCTCCGCCGATGGTAGACTTCGCTGTTCCTACAACCCTGTAGGTACCATCTTCTCTCGACTCTCATCCAGCGAAAACATCTTCGGCGAAGGGATGAACCTACAAAACCTTCCTCATTCCATCAGGGATATGCTCGAAGCTGACGAAGGTTACATATGGTATTCCCTTGACCTTGGCCAGGCCGAGAATCGGATCGTTGCTTATGTAGGCCGCATCGATCCTATGATCAAAGCGTTCGAAGATAACAAGGACGTGCATTGTCTAACCGCAAGCCTGATCTTCAACAAGCCACCGGAGGAGATCTCGGATGAAAAAGGATCAAGTACTCTTGGTGATGGACAGCATTCCGAACGTGACTGGGGCAAACGCTCGAACCATGGACTCAACTACGACTTCGGGTACAAATCCTTCGCGCTACTGTATGAGATGTCTGAACACGATGCGAAGTTCATTGTCGAATCCTACCATAAGGTCTATCCCGGAGTGCGTAAAGGATTCCACTCTCACGTTAAGAAATGCCTCCGAGAACATCGAGTTCTCACGAACCTCATGGGCAGACGCACCTTGTTTCTTGGCCCCTTGGACGATGCTACGTTTAAGGAAGCATATTCCTGCATACCTCAAGGAACCGTGGGCGACATTATCAACGAGCGAGGGTTGGAGTATATCTATTATGATCGATCTGGACTATTCGATCCGGTGGAACTACTCACACAAACCCACGATGATATCGGATTTCAAATCCCTATATCTATCGGATTCGAGCGTCATGCTGAAATACTCTTAGCCATTAAGCAGAGCCTGGAAACTCCGCTTAAGGTTCACGAGTATACCTTCGTCATACCTGCCGACCTCACTATGGGTCTCAACATGTCGAAGAAACAAGGGAAGGAAATAAAGGGAAGAGATTTCCCTGACAGTATCGAAGAACTTGCTGATGTTCTGGAAGCGAACTACAATAAACTAAGGGATAAACATGAGCAAGAGGGAGCTGCATGACTGGATTGATTCATACCTGGAATACACACACAACTCAGAGCCTCCCGATTCATATCGACTCTGGTGTGGTATATCCGTTATCGCGTCTGTCCTACAACGCAAATGCAAGTTACCGTGGGGCAGTCTAACCTTCTACCCGAACATGTATGTAGTCCTCGTCGGTCCTGCAGGTCGGGCCCGTAAAGGGACAGCTATGTCGCCGGCTCAGAAGCTACTTGAAGATCTCGAAGTCAAGATGGCCGCTGAGTCTATGACCCGTGAATCACTAATCAAAGCTCTGTCCGAGACTAGCGAAAGCTATCAGGATACAGATGGACGTATCATCTTCCACTCTTCGCTGACTATATTCTCACCCGAGCTAGTGGTGTTTCTAGGTCACAACAATCACAACTTACTAATGGACCTAACAGACTGGTATGATTGCAGATCTAGATGGACGTATCGAACTAAAAATATGGGCACGGATGAGATCACAGGTGTCTTCGTCAACCTACTCGGAGCCACAACTCCCGAGCTTATTAGATCATCCCTTCCACTCGACGCTATTGGAGGCGGTCTTACTTCCCGTATCGTCTTTGTCTACGAAGAGAGAAAGGGGAAAATCGTTCCTGCCCCTATGCTTTCGGATCGGGAACGAGAGCTGCATGAAATGCTTAGACGCGATCTTGAAAGAATCTATCTCCTCCGAGGAGAGTTCAAGGTCACCCAAGGATTCTTCGATCGATGGGTAGAATGGTACACCGCTCAGGAGAACAACCCACCGTTCAACGATGATCGCTTCGCCGGCTACATCGAGCGCCGACCGAACCACATCATGAAGCTCTCGATGATCCTATGTGCCAGCCGCTCTAACGATATGATCGTCGACGAATGCGACATAGATCGAGCGATAAAGATCCTATCGCTAACTGAACGGAAGATGACTAAAACCTTTAGCGGCGTAGGTAAATCTCAAAGCGCCGACGTTATCAACCGTGTCATGACAGAGATAGCTCTACGCAAAGAGATCTCTTTCGCTGACCTAGTTGAGATGTTCTACCACGATGCAGATATGCGCACAATGAAGGGGATCGTTGAGACCCTTGAGTCCATGCACTTCATAACCCGCATACATAAACCTGAAGGAGATCTGCTCAAGTATCGAGCAAAGGAGGAACCATGATGTCTTGGGATTTCAAACCTACACAAATGTTGCTCGCTAGTATGATACAAGGCAATGCTGAGGTAACCTGTACCAAGGAAGGTGTCCAGCTCCTAAAAGGAAAACTCTCTATCGACGTTGAGCAACGCAAAGGAAAGTTCTACGTAAAGATCGGGATGAAAGATTCCTCAGATAAAGATCTCGTGATCTGCTTTGAGGAGGAGCTTGAACCTGAATGCTCTGTTCACGTGCGTAGCCTAGAAATGTTCATGCCTTTTGAACTCAAGCCAGTATAGCTCACCTATGGCAATAAAATTTACAAAGGAAAGCCCAGGCAGGATACGTTCCCACCTGGGCTATCTTTTTACCTACGTTTTCTTGAAGGTCGTCGAGCTCTAGACCTCGTTGGTCTCTTACCACTTGAGCCAGAGCTATGCCCTGCTCCTATCTTCCGCAAGCCCAACACCTGTGTAGCTTTGCTGTCATAGTACTTCCCGTTATACGGTCCTTCGTATGTCTCGATGTAGCGCCAGATCGGAGTGTAGTTCAGGTGCTCTTTGATCCCGGTTCCTGCTCCGTATCTGTTCATATCTGCCAACAGATCCAGCACCGGAGAGAACGCTACCTTAGGTTCTGCGAACTCGTAGTACGGAGCTTCATCTGTCGCATGCAGCCAATCCCGCATGAACGGGAACTCGGTGAAGAAGTGCAGGATATCTACACCCATCTCCCTGAACAACAACGAGATCGCACCAACCGCTAACAGGCTACGAAGCAACCGATTCCTCACCGGCTTACCGAAAGCATCTGTACCCTTCGAAAAGAAGTCCTTCACCACCGACATACGAAGCTCGGCCAGCTTCTGCACCGTGGTCTGGAACATGGCTGTCGTGCGCCATACAGGGTTCTTCATGTAGAGCGGTTGATCGAATCCACCACGGAAGTTAGCCTTCATAACAGCATCAAGGATCAGCCTATGTGCTTGCTCTACAGTAATACCTGCTCGCTTCGAAGCCATTGCATTAGTCATAACCGTAACACCGTTGTCCACCATCTCGGTAAACATGGTCATCGAACCAGCCGCTGCTTTAGCCAACAAATAGGCAGACTTTAATCCAGGAGATTCATCCATCATACGCATGATAGACTCAAGCCCTACGTAGGTTCTGAACAGCTCGAACTCTGGATTCTCACTAACGATACCTAATTGTTTAGCTATACCTTTAAGCGGTATCTGTGCAGTTTTATATGCACCAGCTAACGTAGCCGGCAGTGTATTAACAGCCAGCGTATCCACCACCTTAAAGGCATGCTTCACAGCGATAGACAACGAGAACCCTGCCAGCCTCATGTACTCAAAGGCTACTAGGTTGTTCAGAACCGTGTGAGCCAGGCCGCCGTATTGTCTATACATATTCGCTTTCAACCAATCCTGCAACATCGCACGCATCTTCGGCGGTGCTTCATACTCTATGAAGTCCGTCCACCGATCTAGCGCAGGTTGGAAGGCCAGCTTACGTTCTACAATTGGGATGTACTTCTCAAGGATCTGATGCACGTCAGGAATCCAAACCCTAGCTCCAGGAGATTGCCTCATGAACTCCAACTTCATCGGAGTGTCAGGTTGATAGCTGAACTTCGTTGCCCATCTATCCGTAGCAAACGCTCCAAACGAATGCGTCATATACGAACGTGTTTCGATGGTACGTAGTCCAACCTCACGCAATGCAGTAGCAGCGTTCTTAAAGTACTGCTCAAGGATGTCAGCGAACATCGCTTCTGTATCGGTAAGCTCTATCCCTTTCGGCAACTGCCCACCAGCAGCCAACGTGATCCGTACGTTAGAACTCTTCTGCGCCAACGGAACGATCGCTTTGTCGTACTCGTCGAACAGGTATTTCTTCAGATGCTTAGCGAAGTTATTCCGACGGTCAGTAGCTTTCTTCAACTGCTTAGTCAGCGTGTCGACCTGCATCCTAGCCTTAACCAGCTCTTCCTTAAAGATAGGATTCTTCGGGTTATCTTCAGTTGAGCTCCTCAACCTGCTCTCGTTTCGCTTAACAGCACGCTGAGCATCCTTCAACCTCGTACCGATCCGCCGAACCTTAGCATCAAGCTCATCCTTCTTGAGCATCTCTTTATGCACACTCTTGTACACCTTACCGAGAGTCTCATCGATCAGCTTGTCAGCCTTAGGAATCTTACCAAACACGTCCCTTGCCCAGCGTTGCATGTTACGAACGTTGGTAGCATAGACCATACTGGAATCCATAAAGTCTACAACCGGATGATCTCCATGCTTGAAGTGCTTACGAAGAACGTAACTAGGTGTGAGCAAATGCCCAGCAGTTTCTGTCTTACCCTTAACAGTGCCACCAACTAGATCACTGCCAGGGTTCAACAACGCAGGTTTCTCTTTCGAAACTACGGCCTTAGCACGTTGTGGCTCAACATACGAACCACGCTTATACTTCGGCACGATTCGTCCGATTTCTTTAAGGTGGTCAACCAGATCCTTAATAGCACCCTCACCTTTCGTGAAAGCTCTATCAGTCTCCAGCTCCATCTGACGTTTGATATTCTCAGCTATGTACTGAGCCTCTTCTTCCGTCAGCTTAACACCTTTGTCAGCCTTCGCTTCAGCCTTCTTCGCCTTGCCGTTAACATGCTCACGAATAGCTTGTTCCTTCAGCCGACCCTCAAGATCGCGTAGATCTTTAAGCATCGCCTGAGCAGAACCACCAGCAGCCGCTTTGCCAAGATCCTCAGCAATCCTATCTGCTCCATGCTTCTTAGCTTTACGTTGTGCGGCTTTCAGCTCGCGCTGTACATCTTTCAGCTTCTTCGGAAGATCACCGATGTCTTTACCAACGGCGCCACGTTCGTCCTCAGCTAGTTCTCTAAGCCGCTTACGAACACTTCTAACCCTACCATCCAACTCGTCAACCACATCGTAGTATCCATCATCAGCGTAGTCTTCAAGCTCTTCAAGCGGGATAGTCTCCTCAGCCTCAAGCTCCAACGTCTGCTCTTCAATCAGCTTAGCCAGCTCTGCATCTTTATCCAGCTTAGCTTTCTTGTATCGCTCAGCCGCTTCTTTGATCGCATTCCTACGAGCCTCATGCGCTATCTGTTTATCGTTCAAATCCTCAACGATAGGCTCAGGTTCCTTCATCATTTCCATCTGCTGCTTGACGAAGTCACCCATCTCAGTAACCGGTTGCATCCTGGTCTCACGATCGTATTCTTTTATCGCAGAACCCAACCGCTCAGTATAAACGTCTAACTCATCAAGATCAAGAT
>NPIF01002218.1_pt1 | contig 46935 bp, 78 predicted proteins | sample 8637461 | NCBI WGS metagenome assembly NPIF01 (sample SAMN07420641, study PRJNA396082) | bioreactor metagenome | isolation source: sample BR12 brine-fed electro-methanogenic bioreactor BR | place: Japan: Kochi | collected 2016-12-09
AATTCGATGGCTTTTTCTTTTGTTTTGATTTCCGTTATCAAATAATCATAATAGGCAAGAAAAACACCTCTTGGGAAATTCGTAATGCTTCCAGCAACTTCATAACTGAATATTTCCCCGGTTTTGGTATTCAAGCACCATTTTTTAGGCATTTATCAATTCCTTTCATCCTCATCAATCAATAAAGAGATTTTTTGAATAGTTTCCATACTCAATAGCCGGAAATTAGTATTTTCAATCTTGCTAACTTGTTTAATATGTTGCCATTGCAGGAAATTCTTTTTTAGTTCTTCCGGGCTTAATTTCAATAGGCTTTGGGGATGAAATTCAATTCCACCTATCAAATAACCCCTATTAGAAAACCGTTTCTTTAATCCTGATTTCGTTCTTACTGTAATTTGCCCGGTTGGTGATATGTGATCCACAGTAACCGGAATAAATTTTGCCGGTGTGGTTCCGAAGTTCATACCTTCATAATGTAACTGATCCCCCGGTTCCAATTCTGCCAACCAACCTACCCGCTTATCTTTTGATTCTGTCATTTCATTGCTCCTTTGAATATCTTGGTACAAAACAATTTTCAAGTATTCCGGTACATCTATTCAAATTGTTATGTATCCCTATTATGTCATGCTGACAATCAATTAAGTGTTTCTCGTCCTCATCCACCAGATCATCATACAGCCGGCATAAATCAAGCCCATAATTACCATGAACAACTTCCAAATCCATCATTAATTCCCCTTTTGTGCCGGGAACCATCCATGCAGTAATTTTGACAATTTTGAAAATTAACTCGTAATCCTCTTTGGTTATATTCTTGTGTAAATCTTTCCAGTTAATCATTGTTCTTACCCTTTCCCGTTTAATAATCCTCTTGGAACTTTTGTTTTGTTGATCATCAATGCCATTTTCTGCCGGCGCATGATTTTCTTTTTCTCGTCTTCGGTCAAAGAATCCCACGTTGATTTTTTCCCATCCTTTGAAAATATATCATTGCTCATAATAAAAGCAATAACAAAATCTTCTAACTGATCATTGAAAGCTTTTTTGTATGCACTCCAATACAGGATGATTTCTGCTTCCTCTAATGGTGTAACATCAACTTCAATTTTTCGGGATCGGTATAAATTCCAAAAACGAAAATGTTTTTCGGGATTTATCACCATAGAAATAACTTGAAGCAAAATCTTTTTTTCGTGCTTTGTCTTATAACTGAATTGAACCGGTTTCTTTTCCCCGGAAATAATATCATCCTCACTCAAACCGTATTTTCCCATAAGAAGATGAAATTTTTCTTGTGCTGATTCTCTTTCCCCTTGTGTAGCCGATGGATCATCCATCAGCCTTTTTATCTTTAATAAGGTATCTTTGATTCCCTCAATATTCATTGCTCCCCCTTTATTTGAACCCGTCAAACCAATTTTGAATATAGGTGTCACCCCATACGATTTCGTTCAGCCGGGAAACGTCAATATCGAATGAACCACCATCTAACCGAGTAACCGGAAAAAGGTGCTTCATCACATCATCAAAATGACCAAACCCGTTTCCGTTGGTCGTATCGTGTCGGGTGATCGTGTAAATTTTCCCGTTATCCTTGAAATGAACTTTTTGCAGGATAACTTTTTCTACCTGAAACTTGATCCGTTTCTTGATCTCTTTGACTTCCATGTTTTCTGTATTTACTCTGTTGGTATTCATCTTATATCTCCCGTATAAGTCTTACTGATATATAGTAATTATACTCTTTTTGGTATTATTGTCAAGCATAACTTCAGACCAATATTAAATATGAAAAGCCCTTCCGGGCTTTTCTTTTTATCGTTTATCCGTCGAAAAACGCATTGTAAGGTTTATTTATGATCGGTTTTCCATCTTCCCGGTACTGCATAACCCGCTTTGCGCTTTGCTTCATCCGTTCTGTGGTTCCATCCTCAAAGACCGGATTATATAGAACTATGGACGTTCTGCACCACCAATGAAAGGGAGTCCAGAAAAGCTTATCCGCGAACCTGGGGGTTCCGGTGAGGGTGAACTTCTTTTTATACTTTATATGTTGACCATGTACCCGCAAACAACAATCTGTAACCCGGTTATCCATTGTAGCAACCGCTTGCTTTTCAAAATCAAATTTCCGGCTGATCCTCTGGAACTTATCCCAGTACGTCGAAGCGATCCACACCGCGCCGGTTGTGAGAATATCCGACACCCGCAAAACACCCAAGCGCGAGGAATCGCCCAAGATTTCTTCACGATCCCCGGATATTTTCAACAAGGCATTTACCGCGCTTATCTGTGCGTCCATTCGCGACATAACAGCAAGTACAGCACTTTCGATTATTTCCATATCCACCGGTTCCCGTTCGTCGATCTCTATGCCATACTCGCGCAACTGTGCTACCGCGCTTTCATACCCCAGTTCGTCCGCTTCGAGTAAGATCGATTGCAGTTCCCCAGCCATTACGTCCCGTTGCCGGAGTAAAATCTTCACAACCTCATAATCGGGAACATTCCGCGATAAAGCACTATCAACCGCCATTCGTGCGGTTTCAAAGCCGGCGTAAAGGTACCCGGTTTCGTTCCCTTTGGTTCCCATGCGCTCAAACAAAACGCCCAATTCCCGCGAAGATCTTAATGCCCGGTCAATATTTACAAGATAAGGGTTTTTGGTCATTATTCCTCTATCGTATCATTATCAACAAGCGGGGCAAGGATACAGAACACAACCCCGCCCAACACAAACATCATGCCAAACCCAACCAGCACGCCCCAAATATCTTTCATGGTTCCCCCTTTCTATTTCTTTTTCAAATTATCCGGTAATGAATGATCAAATCGCTTTTGTGATTCAATCGCGAGTTTCTTTGATTCGATCGTCATTTTATAGCCTTCAGAATTCAGAAGTTCATTGATTTTATCTTCAGAAAAACCATTCCAGCGAAGAAATATATCAACAGGAACCCCGTTATTTTTCGCTTGCGTGGCAACCGTCCAAAACTTTTCATCACGTTCCAGATCGTCCATAGGATCGCTTTGAAATACCGGACGCTTACCTATGGAATGTTCAAGAGTACCGGCTTGATAAGAACCAAGATCAAATTCAGTAAACCCATCATACTTCCGGAAGCCCCCGATCGATAAAGCCATCTTTTGCGCACGAACAAGAACCGCGTCGTAATTCGCTCTTAATTCTTGTGCCTTTTCCTCTGTCTTTGCCCGTGCTATCCGCAAAGCTTTACCGGACGCTTGCCCCATGCTTTCATGGAGATCAACTTGCAATTCCGGGTATTCTCTTTCCAGTTCTTTCAAGATGGAAAGTATATGCTGACTTGAAGAAGAAATATCAAGGTTCGCGGTAAGCGGAACAGCGTTAGCCTGTGGGTTGGAAGCATACAAAATAGGTAATTCCTCGCGCTCTGGTTTCGGCGCGGTCGTGGTCGGGGTTTCCCCGGTGATCTTGTGATGATTCTGTACCTCTTTTGGCTTTGATATACCAGTAAGCAACATGGGGGAATCTACCAGCTTACGAATCTGATCGCCTAACTTTGAAGCGAGATCGTCCGCTTCCTGAATCTTTGAACGACAAGAACTTAATTCAGATTTACCCCAGCCTTTACCTATATCAATATGCTTATTCATTACAAGAGGGATGAACCCGTAAGGCTCCACCCATTCCGAAGCAAGACCATTCCAAGCATAAGGTTGATTGTTCAAGAATGTTTGATAAATTACATCATCCCCGTTCCGTTTAGCGACCTCTTTATAGAGTACCTTTGTATATCCTTTCGCGCCTTCTCGTGGATCATACACGTAATCGATAATTACATATTCTTTCACATTCCCGTAATTATCGAAGGTGACATCTGCAATATTCGAGGGATGAATAATATCAAGATATACCCGCTCCTTCGTGGGATCATCAACAACCTTTATAGCGACATCCCCAAGAACCGTTCCCCAAAGTGTATAAAGGTTCTTTTTTGTTTTCCAATTCGACCATTCCCATAAGTTCGCAAGTGCGCCCCGGATTGCTTCGTTGTCCGTTACGATCGGTAAAGCGGATTTTATTACCGTGCCATCACCGGCTTTTGGATCAAGGAACCCGCCCATCAAGTGAGTTCTCCAAAAATCGCCAATACGTGCAGATGGGTTGTAAATGCTTCGAATATGCTTATAAAGCCCGATCTGTTGTTTCATGTGGTGCGCCCATGAGTTAACCGCTTCATCGTATGCAGTATTTTCATAAAACGCCCAATAAACAGAATACCGGAGAATTCTCGCGTCATAGGTAATATAATCTTCGATATTCTGTACCCCCTGTGAAAAATATGTTTCTTTGAACGAGTTTACCGCGTTCTTGAAACTCGATCCGATCCTATCAAAAAAGTTCGCCATGTTATCTCCTTTATCCTCTATAATTTCCGAATGGTGAGGTTCCCCATTCCGCGCTGTAATCATCTTCCAAGAATGTAAGCATTAAGCTTTCTGCCCTATCGGGTGAACGACCGAGCAAAGCCTTCATTTCATCTTTTGTTGATACCTTTATCTTACCGCCTAAAACCGCATATTGAGGTATAGTTAATTCCTCTTTAAGCTCTTCGTCGGGGGGCAACATAGCGGACGGATCAAGGCGTAACCATTCGCGCATAGACCACCATAATTGATCCCGCAATTGAGAAAATACTCCGAATTCCAATTCATAGGTTGGGGATGAAGCGACTTTCACACCAACCGCTTCATTCGACCCCTCTCTCATCATACGCGGGGCAACACCGGCACCAACACCCGTAGCGTCAACATAAACCGTTACCGTCTGCCGGGCACTACAAACCGCGCTTGCATGAATGGCTGTCGCGTCAGGATCAACTCCATTCCAAAGATAGAGTTTATCCACAAACCCGCCATACCGGAAGCATAAGGAATTAAAGTCGCGCCCCATTTCGGCAACATCCAAGCCGGCGAGGGGTTGAGCATAGTTCGGGGGATTTTCCCCGTATTCCTGAACATAAGTAAGCCATCGGTTAATTGCTCTTTCTACCCATGAAGTACTGATCAACTGTTGTTCAGCTTGCGCCGGGTATGTGGCAAGCGTCATATAAAATAAAGATGATTCCGTTACTCGTCGTGTACCGGCTTGCAATGGGGGATAAGGTACCCGCGCCTTTGAATTTGCAACCGCGCCAACCAGAAAATCAGGAACCTCGAAACATTCAGCCATATCGGGGTGTTCACCACCGGCAAGAGGGCGCGACCATTCATTTATTCTTCTTACGGTCGTTTCTCTATCCACCGCGCCGGGGATCACATTTTCACCCGTTAGAACGTTGGGATGATTGAAAGCCTTCAGTTCCACGACATTAGCATGACCATCGCGCTCCATGCGCCACACCTCGCCGGCTTTCCATCGTGGGTTAAACATGATCAATAACCGGGCATGACCACCACTCATACAGGATTCAATACCCTTATAAACCTCCTCTGGTACCGCGTCGCCCTCGTCCACGATAAAAAGAATGTAGGGGGCATGTTTCCCGGAAAATTTAGCTTCTCGTTGTTCCGGGGTTCCAGATGAAGGGATTGTTACACCCGTAAGAAATGAATTGGGGGTTCGCGAAATATGCAATGACATTACCCGATCTTGTTTAAATAAATCCTCGTTCTTTCTTGCGATCGATCCAATTTCACCCCATAGCAAACGCCGAAGGTTTGATTCAGGGGGTGCGCAAGCGGTATATACTTGCGAATCAGGAAAACATTTATAAAACCATAGAGCAACCCGCCCGGCTCCGTGCGTTTTCCCTACACCATTAGAGGATCGGGCAACCGTAATAGGATAATCGCGAACACTCTCCATCATTCGCTTAACATCATCTGTATATGTATCCCCTAATATCTTTTCCCCAAAACCAACCGGATCATTTTGATATTCAGTAAATATCTGAATACCTACATCATCGCGGATTTTCTCGAATTCTTCCGGATTATTTCGTTTCCGAAGTTCCAGTTCCGCTTCGATCTGTATTATCTGTGTTGGTGATAACAAGGATTGGATTTTCGCCATTCGCGATCCTCTTCAATTGTTCCGTTGTAAGGTCTTTCACGTCAAAATTCAGCAAGGTTGAAAAATCTTCTTTTTTCATGCTATCCATATCGTAATATTTTGCTCTACGATCCATTATGGAAAGACAAGCGTTCAATGCCATAATATCCCCGGAAGTCGCAAGATCATAGTATTTTTCAAACAGGGTGTCAAGTCTTTGCAGTTCTATATCGCGGACTTCCTCCGCTTCCTCGCGATATTTGCTTTTTATTTCATTCAGGACAACCTTTACATCATTGTAAGCGTTTGAAGCACCATAGCGAGAAGAAACCCCGAATTTCCCGGCTAAAGAGTTCGCTATCTGTCGGTAACTCCATCCATTTCGCCGGTACTTAAATACAAGCAAACGCCTTTCAGCAAGGCGCAACTTTTTTTCGTGAGTTTCGTTCGTGCTTGTTTTCTTTTCTTCAATGTTTGTCATTACGCTATGTTATACCCTCTTTCCGTTCAACCGCTTAACGTGGTGTGTGTCCTGAACGTCAAAATAAAGGGGTATAAGCAAGAACACCTATACCCCATCTTTTGCGCAAAAGTGATCTTATGTATTCCCAGCCCGCCCACCTCTGGAACTACGGGCACGCGGGAAAACCCTTCGAATCGCGCCACGAACACGCGAAACAGTTCTGGAAGCCGAATTGCGCAACCTACTTAATAGATCATTCATGCTTTACCTCGCTTTCTGTGTGATTTAAATTAAACTATACCATTAAGCCATGTTGAACGATTATCGAATTTTTATGATAAAACATAAAAAAACCCATTAAATTACGCTCATTTAATGGGTTTTACCTATCGAAAGGCTGAACGAAATACCTTATTCCAAATTTGTGGAATTGATTGATTCGCTCATGTTATCCCTTTCCTAATTCTTTCATAAGCTTACGGTTAGCCCTTATTTTACGCATGAAAACTTCTTCATCATCTTTCGTCCAGCGACCAACGATTTTCTCATTTGCCCGAATCAAGCGATAAACAGCTTCATAATATGGTTCATCAATAGCAACAACTATAAAATGCTTTCCGCTTCTCAACATTTTTCTTACGCGCGGATGAGCTTTATCTAATAGTTTTTTATCATTAGCTATTGCAGAATCATCAACTTTTACAAGACAATCAACGGAAAACCCGCCCGGTATATCTTTCTCATCCGAAGTTATCCTGATTACCTCTACACCCATAAACATAGGCGAAGATCTTAAAAACCATGAATCGCTAATTGCTTCAAAAACAATATGCCCGTAAATATCAGCTTCAGCGCAATTAACGATCATTACTTTGTCACCCTTTTTGATCTTACTCATTCTCCCATACTCCTTACTTATCCCATATTAGAAAGGTATATCATCCTCACTTACTGTATTTTGCTGATTCGTTTGTTGTTTATTAACCGGCTGATCCCCACCATTATAAATAGAATCATTTGAATTATCGGAAACGCCACCGGAAGACTTTCTACCAAACTGCACCTTTTGAACTGTCACTTCAAAGTTCGCTCTTGGTTGTTGATCATTTGTAAACCAGATTTTCGGGGCACCAAATTCGTTTGATTGCATTTGACCAAATATACAAACTTGCTGACCTTTCGATAGATATTGATTGCAAGCTTCCGCTATCTTACCCCATGCAGTACATTTGAACCACGTTGCTTTTTTGGGATCATTCGGATTATCCCCGGACGAAGCCACAGAAAACGAAGTAACCGCCTTCCCGTCCGGCAAATATCGCATTTCCGGATCATTTCCCAACATACCAAATATCGTTATTTTGTGCATTGAATCACTCTCCTTTTATATGATTATATTCATAAATATTACTTACTCGGACTTTTACCGCGCAAACGACCAAGTAAACCCGCCTGATCATCTTTCAATGGATCATCAAGCCGGCTTGCTTTTCGTTTCTCTATAAGATTAGAACTGGGTTCCTGCTCAATGAACCCGCCCATCCTTACACCAATACCAAAACGACCGGGCACCTCTTTTCTTATTCCCTCGATTATTTGACCTCTTATCCGATCCCTTTCTTCGTGAACAGCCCTTTGAAACATGCTCCGGGTTTGCCAATCAGAACGTAAAGAACTATAAAAATTTCTCGTTTGCCTAGCAAATACGCCGGCACTACGCCCTAACGCTTTCATTACTTTTATAAGGTCATTCAATGTAAGGGAATTATCTACATTCTCCGCGTGTGTGTATAGATCATGTAAATGACCATGTATAGCATGTTCAACATAATGCCGGGAAACATCCAGCCCATTTATTTCAATGCGAACGTTCGGCATGTTCCCTCCGCAAAATAACAATGTTCTTCGTGCGTAAATAATTCAGCAATCCTGAATCGTCATTTTTCTTTGATTGAACCTCTTTCAATATCAGAACAGGAATAAAATTGCTCTGTTCTTTTATCATAGAATTAAACATTTTTTGAAAGGCTGAATATTCTATATCAACTGCTTCGCGATCTACCCGGAGAGAAACAAAGACACAAATCTTATTCGTTCTTTTCTGTTGATATACCCCCCATCTTTCTATTTCGCAATTATTGAAATCAGCATAACCATCTAGCGCGTTTTCAAATTCCACTAAAATAAAACTAAATTGGAATTTCCCGCAACCCTGCAATATTTGAAAAGTTTTATTTGTGAGATCGACGAATAAATCCATCTTTTCTTCGGTTGAGAAATCAACGACATACTCAAAATTTATTGTTGGGTATCCCTGCATATCATCACAAAGAAAAGAATTATATTTATCGATCCCAATGCCCCGCGCGTCAAGGTTTTTCCCATTCCGGAAAAATCCCCCGGTGATCCAGAAATTTTTCAATTTAAGATCTTCGAACATTCCGGAATTTTCATTTATTTCGTTATACCGGTACCATAGATCATAGAACTTTGTGCCAAATTCATTACTATATAAATCAATCGATTGACAAATCGTTTTTAGGCTTGTGGAACCTCTTTCTTCTGGCGTAAGGGTTCTATTGAACCGTATATTTATACTCGGATCACAAACCGACATGCACCGCATATCCTCAACAATGGATATATCGTGCATGAACTGGGAAAGATTTTTATAGCGGTTAACCATTATTCGTAATTCTCTACATTCCTTATATCAAATTCTATCGTACCAGAATAACAAAGCCCGTCCTGCCGGGTGCCCCTTTGTGCATAAACTACTTTTTTATTTATTTCCAATCCGCTTCGTAAATAGTTCAATAGATCTTCTTTTTCATCATGGCAACCCGTTTTCTTTATATAAGCGAATTCGATCTTATCCAAATTGTCACGAATATATTCAAAATAACTCTTTTTTATTCTTGATCGCACTTTCCAATTCCCGCCATCGCGAGAGTTGAGATTTTCCATCATATCATCCCAAAAACCAATCGCCCGGCTGTGTTCCAGATCATGCACCCCATAAACATAAGAACCAATAAGCCCGGAGGAATGAAACTTTAAAGCAATATCTATTGAGTTATAACCATAATTATCAAACCAAATTTCAATATTATTAATGCGGGAAGTGGTACATTTACCAGAAATGGGGTTTTCAAAATAAAATGTTGTGTTTACCAATTTCCCACTAGTAATAAATCTTCGTATTTTCAAAACCGTATCATAATTACAAAAAACTTTTTTCTCCCAATAAGCCGATTCTATTCTGCCATTGCCGGCTTTCAAGATCGATTTCTTATATTGTCCCCTGAAAAACAATTCTTCCGTAGATATATCATCCCTGTTCTTTCGTGAAACAGAAAATTTTCCGTTGTCGATCCCATAATATCTATTGCGCGGGTATATAGTAAAATATTTTGTTTTCCCATCCTCATCTTTCCAGCTTATCTTAACCCGTTTGAGAAAACCCATCAATTTTTGAATATGATATAACTCCATCTGCAATATAAGATTTTTGCTTTCCATTGCTCCCGTTCCCTTTGAATATTTCTATTCCTCTTTTTCTGTGCGCAACCTCTTAAGTATCTTTTGCTTGCTAACAGATTTACTCATTTCAATGTTCCCATCGGAACCGGCTTCACAGAACGGACAAATCCAGCACCCGGAAACTTCATCAAATACCTTATTTTCATTACAATATGAGCATATATGATTCTTTTTCATTGAAAGACCTTTGTATATACTCTTTATTGTAGTCATTTCAAGCCCCTTTTTATATTCCTTTTAAACTTGTTAAGGCACACAGCCCCAAAAGATATATAGAAAAGGCAATCAAAACCATGCGTAAAAACCCTTCCCTATTTTTCAAAGCCCGTAAAAACAAGTAACAAACGAATATAAATAAGATGATCATTTTTCCCTTTTTTCGGGGCGAGTATCCCACGTACTCACCCCACCAATTGACAATACAAAATTTGTATTTTTGACAGAACCTTGTTTAAAAAACCAGCCCAATTTCCTTTCAAAATTTTATTTGTGATCGCTCGTGGGAAGCGTTTTCACCTATCCCAAATCATCCAGATCGAAAGCCATATCTTGAAATTCTCGATCCATTCGGCGATTGCGTGGCAGGGGGGGTACCGGCGTTTCAAGCTGAACACCCAAAACTTCGGCAACCTTCATACCATTCAAATACTTGTCACCGTCGTGAACAAGATCAATCCCGATCTTGCGTAAGAACTCTTCTTTTTGTGCCCGGTTCTGAAAAACAATTGATACCCAGTATTCGGAATCTGTCGCGTCAGTAAAGCGATCATCCTCGCGCTCTGCCCGTTGCTTGAAAGCGGAAAGAATCTCGTTTACCTCACCGTTAACCGATTCCTCTATTCGATCAATGGCTTCATCCCGGCTTTCATCCGGCTTCCGGGGATCAATAGCACCTTCTTGTTTTTTTTCTTTGGCAAGCGGATCAAATCCAGCCCCGGAAGAATCCAATTCCAAACCATCATCTTCAAAATTCAATTCAAAATCAGCCATGTTTTTCCCTTTCGTGATATTCCTTGCGAAATCTCATTCTATATAAATCCATATCCGCAAACGGGGCTATTTCCATTGCCCGGTCGTAATCTTCCGGATAAGCATTTCTCAACGGTTCCATAAATCGGCAATCCAAACCATCCAACGACCGACCAAATAGCCGATAATCGACCGGCAATTTTACTTTTGCGTTCCGGAATTCCTGAACCATACGGGCTTTTTTCCAGTCATAAATAGGAGAAAAGGTTTTCCGGTTCGGGTTCAGCGATCCCCATTTTTTGAATGACGACCAACGGTTAAGGCTATCTCTTGCACAAACCCCGTTAGCTTGATAAACGTTATCATCCAAACCGAGTTCAAACTTAATAACTGCATTTATATCATCATAATCAAATTGTTTAATTCCAAGATCATAAATCTTTTCTATGCGATCCGGCGGTTGAAATACAAAATTACACCAGAATCGATAAATTGACGGATGAGGAACTCGAATGATCCTCACCCCGAACCAGTCTTCACAATAAGATAAATAATCATTTATAAATTTAATATCCGGATGAGTAAACATATAATAAGGGATAATATCAGAAAAATACTTCCTCAATTGTAACCAAGCCCCGATAGAATCCTTTCCGGTAGAAAAGGAAAGCAATACAGTATCCCCGAAATTTTCCCGGACATACTTACATAATTCATCACCGTTTTCGAAGTGTCTTTGTATTGCTTTGCTGTCTTCAGCCATGTAATAACTCCTTTATTTCTGGTTCAGATTGAATCCATTCATATATTTCAAAAGCTGTTAGATAAAAATTTCTATCCTGTGGTAAAGGTGCAATAAATTTTCTCTTGAAATATTGATATACCTTTTTTGTTGCCCGGTCAATTGTAGCCGGTTCCAGCCCGTCCAGCCGGGCAACTTCAGCAAAATAAGCATACATTATAGCCAATGCCAATTGGCTACATCCTGAACCCATGTAACCCCATGAAAAGCCATCCGGGGAATGATTTACAAGATCGTTCTTTGGATCGAGTGGTTTTCCCTCTACCCAAACATCCCCGGCACCAATCATTTTATTCACATATCCAACAAATTCAAGATCATGTTTTGGTTTTTGTAATAATTTTTCCATATTGTATACTCCACTAGTCCATTATAGCATTATTACCGGGAAAAGCAAGGAATTGACAAAAACTCATACTTGACAAATATACCAGTTCGAGTATAATTATTATATAAAGACACAACAAAATAACGGGAGCAAGAAAATGAAAGCAACAAATCAAATCACATTCGGAATCGAACTCGAAGGGGAATTCCCAAGAAATGAAATCAATGAAGATAAATACTATCCGGTAGGATACCACGATCTAACCCAAGTAAACCAAGCCCCGGAAGGATGGATCACAAAAACCGACGGTTCCTTAAGCCGAACTAACCATACTTATTTCAATGCCGAAATCGTTTCACCAGTTCTTTTCGGTGAACAGGGATTGGTTGATACAGTTTACATGATCGATATGATGAATAACGACGGTTTCAATGTAAATAATTCATGTGGTTTACATATTCATGTAGGTGTTCAAAATTGGTCAGAAGCCCGGCTGAACACACTAAAAAACCTGTATATCAAATTTGAAAAAGCTTTCTATGCTTTGAACGGTCAGGAAATGATTAGAAGATGGAATAATCAATATTGCCATAACTCGACCGAATGGGATAATAGCCGATATAATAGTTTGAGTTTCAATAATACCATTCTCGGAAACAGGAACCCCGGAATTGATAAGCAACACGTAGAATATAGATTATTTGCAGGATCAACAAACCCCCGTGTTATCCTCTGTGCCATCTTAATGGCTGTTGCTCTGGTTTCTGAAGTTGAAAAGATGGATGAAAACGTTTGTGAAATTCTATCCGGAAACACAACAAACCCATTTACTACGATCCGGGAGCAAGTTTCCGAAATCAAGGAAGTTATGAACTCGAATACCATAATCCCCGATTACATAGCCCATGACGTTTTGAACGTTTACGAGGATCAAATCGAGGAAGCCCGACCATTGGAATCAAATTTACTCTAATCAAAACAAAAAAAAAAAGGGGCTGAAAACATCAGCCCCAAAACAAGGAAAAATGAAATGACGAACAAACGGGAAAGAACTATTTATAATTGGGAAGATGAGGAAGATTATTACCTTCCTTTGTGGTATTCCCATCTCAATAATAATGAATGGGAACCAGAACCGGAAATATTCCAGAAAAGTTTCTTATCACATGATAAGAACATTTTAAGCTTTTCCGGATCAATGAATGATTGTTTTGAAATTGTTTTTGACGTACTCGGATACAATGTAATCGACATCACAACAAAGCAAGAACTAGATCAAATCAATAATTATGAAGGTGTCATACTTAAGGGGGGTTCTGACATCAGCCCCAAACTATACAAGGAAAAGAACCAATATTCCAACGGGATCAATGGCAAACGCGACTTCATTGAAGGCTTACTGATCCGGAAAGCCCTTCGAGATAATAAGCCAATCATGGGTATTTGCCGGGGACATCAAATGATCACGGCTTTTTTCGGGGGAACCCTTTTTCAAGACATAACAAAGCAAAAAAAGAAATTCGATAATATACGTCCAATTGCTCACCGTGCTACACACCACCAGATCATAGCAAATAACTTACTGAAGAAGTATATTCCTCATACCTTTGTAAATTCATACCACCACCAAGCCGTTAAAAAGGTTCCAGACGGGTTTAAGGTGCTTGCTTATGCTCACGACAGTGTAATTGAATCGATCTATAAGCCCGGAATATTGGGAGTTCAATTCCACCCGGAAGCACTAGCAACAGACTATTATCAAAGTTCTTTTGATTGGATACAGTTATTTGAATGGTTCGTAAGTGGATTACAGCCATAACAGGAAAGGAGAAAATACGATGATCGAATTACAAGGAAAATATGTAACTGCCAAAGAAGCTTCTGTAATTGTCCGTAGAACTGTCAATGCAGTAAACAAAATGGCAATTAAGCACGGTTTAGGGGTGAAAGTCGGCAATATAAGATTGTTCACCGAAGAAGATATAGCATTTTTGAAAGAACTTCGCCCCGGACGCAAAGAGAAAGAATAAATAAAAAACCCGATCCCACACGATCGGGTTTTTTACTTCCTCACGGAAAGCCGTTAAAAGTTTTCGCCGGGAACATTCTACCATGATTAAATCCGATTCCCCACGTGGAGCGCGTGGGGAATCTTCGTAAAGGTATAGAAATGAAATGGGCAGATCAATTACAGTATAGCATATTTACAGCTTTGCTATATCATCCATTGATTTAAGATCTTTCCTGCCGGAAAGCGCGATATAAACCTTTTCGCGCTTATCCCTACCAAGCCGGAACGGGATACCTCTTGACAAAAGTTCCTCTGTTATTGTCCGTTTTCTTATTATTTCCTCGGTCGGCTTCCGCTTTCTCGGTTTCGTAGAAAGCCCCAAATATTCCTTCAGTTCTTTTTCACCATACCGCCAATGATCCAAGTCAATATCCCCGGCGATTCCTGGAATCCTGTATTTGTCTGACGATTGCCAAATGATCCATTTTCCCATCGGCTCTTCGCGATAGTACCGGGCAAACCACCAATCATACTTATATAAATATTCTGCCCCGCCGACACCCTGAATATTTGAGAATAGGAAAGAGTATCGCGAGTAAATAATCGGAAGCCTTGAATCTGACAAAGAAAACAGCCGGGCAACCTCATTCAAGAACTTTTCAAGAGAATCCGCGACTTGCGCGGGTGAAAGCCCATCCGACGCTTCTACATCTGCAATTGGTTGAAAATGTGGTTCCGGTGCCAGCTTGCAAATTTGCCGGAAAAACCGCGCTTGTGCAATCGGATCGCGCTTTGGTCGGAAATAAAAATAATAACCGACATACAGCCCGGCTTCTGTTGCCTTTTTTGCGTTTCTGTAAAAATCGGGATCGAGAAACATCTTTCCATCTGAAGTAGTATATCCGTCACCCGCTTTAATCATTACAATTTTGAAGCCATTCTCAACCAACTTATTCATATCGATCAACCCGTTCCAATGGGATATATCCACCCCTTTTATTGGATAAGCTTTCAATATGGCTTCAGTATTTGCGTGTATCTTTGGCATTTATTTTCACCTCGTTTAAAAAACGCGCCCAAATGAGCGCGTCAATTACCCCGAATTTCGAAGGCTTTTTTTCTCGGTTTGTTAAGCCTGTGAATCGGTTTTGTGAATTATTTCAAGGATATTCCAACCCAGCAAGGAAGCAACAAAGAAATCATAATAGGGTTCGATCATCGCCATCAATTCCGGGTTTGCCAAAAGCAATACCGCGCCCAAGCGTATAGCAAGAGCCAACCCAAACATGATAGCAACCTTCCAACCATATTTAATTTTGTGCCACCAAGCCAATTTCTCTGCAAGGTAAGAGATCGCCATTGAAATAACGATGAACGCGCCACCATCCGGGGCACTTAACCAAGCTACAAGACTTTGCAGAGTTTCAAAAAATTCAGTTTTCATTAATACGCTCCTTTCGTTACAAACAGTCTATCATAAATAAACCTATTATTAATAGGTAATTATTTACCCTTTAATAATAGGTTCAGCACGCAAGAGGTTATTTATTACCCATTAATAGACCACCTATTTTATCCGCGCAAGATTGTAATTCATCCAGTTCATCCCGGCTCATTTCGTGGTTTTGCTTTAAGTATTCAATGCCAACAAACCCAATAGGGAGATCATGCGCGTCATAAATTCCATGAATGTATAATGATTTTGCCTTGCGATCCATGCAGAAATAATGAAGCGATTCGTCCACGTCTTTCAAATCGCATACATCAGCCACTAAAACCTTCTCATGTTTCGCGATCATGCGAGAAATCCGCGCGAACATGCCAACCGGTAGGTTTTGCAACCCTTGAATCGTTGTGCTTATCCCGCGATTAACCACCTCATGCGTATTGCTCAATTTCTGAAAATTGACATTATTGATCGATTTTCCCCCATTGTGATATTCAAAAATATAGGCGCGATCCGCGCCGGAGCTATGCAAAAGAAGCCCTAAAATATCATCTATCAGCCCGGCAGTAACCAGCTTATTCGCGTAATCCGCTTTATATGTTTTTTGTGGGTCTTTGTCAATCAATTTATAAACAATTTTCAAAAAATAAGGAATTATCACATCAATAACCTTATTCAATAAAATCACAAGGATCACAAGCATAACCAGCCCGGAGCCATATTCCTTCATCAACGCCAACAAACCTTCTACACTTTCCATATATAGCCACCTCGTAATAGTTTATGATATTTTGATTTTACATCATAGAAATTAAAAAAATTATCCGTATTCGGGCACCGGGGCAAAATGCTTAACTATAAAAATTGCTATGGATAATGCTTGACAAATATACCAAAACAAGTATAATTACTATATAGAAACAAACAAATTAACTAAACGGGAGAAACAAAATGAATACCAAAACCAAGAATAATTCAAAAGAACAAAACCTCGAAATTGCAAACACCATCTACCTTCAAATCGGGGGAGCAAAAGCCGGGCTGATGGCAGGAATGAAGGGGCTGTGTGCAATAGAAAACGGGCTACGGTTCCAATTCAAGGGATCACGAAAAGCAAACCTATGCACGATTGTACTGAACGGGCTTGATCTTTACACGGTCAAATTTTACAAGCTGTCAATGAAAAAAGGTTGTCAGGAAGTAAAATGCTACTATGACGTTTACTTTGATCAGCTTATACCGATTTTTGAGGAATTTACCGGGCTTTATTTGCACCTATAAAGATCGGCTAAAACAAATTAAGGGCTTCCACTCGGAAGCCCTTTTTTATAGAGAACAAATACCATACATTCCGGATTATATATATTTTTATAGGGGTTTTGTTTGTTCTCTATCCCTATCGTTTATCTTCGGCGTTCGTGATCGAACGACCGGCACCCGTGACACTATTCATTATGTTTTTCATAAATAAGTTTATCTGAAACAAATAATCAACCGTTTCAGCCGGTAGATCAGGACAATTTAACGCAATATTGAAGAAATTATAAAATTGAATTGCTTCCGCTTTTTCGCGTTTCTTCAAGTCGCTGTAATCGCCCTCGTTTAGATCATTCTCAAAATTCAAAAAAGAATAATCTTCACAACACTCCACAATAAAGCTTTTTAGTTCAAATAATTTTTGTGCGCTCATACATACCTTACTTTATAGTGATAGAAAGCAATTTTACCAAAATACCGGATAGTTACTTCTTTCATCCGAACTTTTCCGCGTGCTGATTCTCTATTGAAAACGATAACAAATTGCTTCCATTTCCCAAAACTCAAACATTCCCATTCTTTGTATTGGTAATACCCAAGTTCACGCTTGATCCATAGGGGTATATTCCTCATTATCTCCTTGCTTTTCCAGAATGTATTCAAGTAAATCTCTTGTTTCAATTATAGCATTGTCGCAAGGGGTAATTAATCCTCCGGAATCGGCAACCGGTTCAAGCCATTTCAGCATTGCCATCTTTTGCGCGTTTGTCATAGCCTTATGATCATTTGCACCAGATAACACAAGCATGATATTTTTTGCATACCCCGGAACCTCGCCCGGCTCATAACCAGCCAAAGCATTTCCGATAGAGGGGTATATCATTTCTGCCTTTAATGGCAAGTCTGCCGGAACCTTGTACCGTTTTTCTTTCAAACCTTCCTCAATATCAAGGATCACGCTTTTTAAATTCCCTATAAGGTATTCAGGTTCATAAGGTCGTTGATTTTCGTCTTTAATATTCTCACGTTCCGGTTCATCCTCGCTTTCCTCGATCACGCGCCCGGTCGATTCAATGATTTCATCTTCCTCATCATCATTTGAAAAATCATTTACAGCTTCCCGATCGGATGAGGTGATAGTTATTTCCGGTAATGCTTTCGGGGATTCCGGCAATGCCGGCGTAACTGCCAACGCTTGCATATTCGCAAGCATACTATCAACCCATCTTTGACTTGCTTCAATATTGATCAGCCATTTTGTCACCCGTGCGCTTGATCCATCCGGCTTTACCCATGTAATATCTTTGGGGCTTCGGAATATTTCAAGGGGCACCCCGGCAATCGTGCGACCTGCCATTTGTGCGATCTGGTTTATCGCGTTCAACTGTTGGGTAATATTGGAAATATCATAAACCGAAGTGGTATGAAGGGTAACAAGGTTCAATAATTGCAGTTCCCGGATAATAAACCGAAGTCGTCCCACTTTTTGAGCATACAAACTTATTTCCTCGTTCTTCGCTTTGGAAAAATAGGAACCAACCGGTTCATTGGGATCGAAAGCCTTGTAAGGTTTTTTATTATTTACAACCACCGCGCCGGTTTTCATGTCAATCAATCGATGGAACTGAACCCCGTCAGCGCGGGCAATCATGCGGGATCGAGAATAAGCTTCAAACCAGCAATCCCAATTCTCATCGACTGTTGGAAATGCCAACGTCGCATGAATTCTTTCCGGATAAAGGGAACCGTAATGCTTAATAAAAAGTTCTTGCTTTCCCTCGTTTCCGATAAAAAACCCAACCCGGAATTTTTGATTAAGGTCTTTCCCAACCTTTCCCGCTTGTTTTTCTGCACCCTTGCGAATAAACCCAATTTCAGGTAATGCAAGTTCATTTTTGGAATTTTCAATAATAGGCATTTTTTTCCTTTCTAATTTGTGTATAAAAATCCGCGCGAAGCACCGCATTTCAAGCAATGGGTTTCCTTGCGCTTATTTATACTCCCGCAATAATCACATTTCCATTCATCAAGCGATCTTTTTGCCTGAACGGTATGCCAATGGTCTTTTTCGTTTGTCGAAATAGATATTTGTTCCGTTTCAAATGAATATGACAATATGGTTCTCGTATTATCGCACTTACTCAAACCTTCCACATTCGCGGTCAATGCTTTGAATTCGTGAACCGTTCCATCAGGATATTCAACCGTTACCCGCGCAACACGTGAAGAAACTGACATTTATTCACCCCCGCCATAACCCAAAGTAGCCAAAATCTCGTCTACTTCTATATTGGCTTTTATATTAAGCTGTTCATCGGGGAGAATTCCCTTCAAATTGGATCGCGCTTTCATATACTCATCATGTGATCGATCCGTTTTGATTTCCTTATAGTTCTTTGTTACAAATCCGTGCTTATCCGTGCATTGAGGACAATAAATATAAGTATTTCTACCTTTTAAGCCCAATTTCTTTACTATTTCCGGTTCAACGAACACACATACAAGATCATGCCAACAAGCCGAACAGCAATAACCCCGCATGATCTTACCAACTTCCCAATGAAAAGCCAAATGTTCGGGATCAAGCCCCTCACCCGTCCGCGCTTTGATTTTCATGCGGTACCGGTTAGCCATCAGCAAATCATCTTCGGCAATTGCTTTTTCAAGTCGTTCGTTCAGGTCTGTGATCTCTGGAGTATATTCCTCGATCATTGCCCCGCAATCTTTACAAACCTTGTATGCTTCAGTTACCCCCAGCCCATCCGGGCTTCGTACCCATTCAAAATTTTCATGTTTACACTCATTCATATATAATCCTCCGGTGAAAATCATTATATACCGTACTATATCACTTGTCAAGTATATTCCACTTGACAAGTCAATAGAAAGTCTTATAATAGGTACATGGAAAAAAATAATAATCTCACAAAAAAAAGAATACGCTTTAATCTCGCGAATATTCTAAAAGAAAGAAATATCGATCCTCAAACGTTATTTTTTGACTTGCGCATTGCCCCGGCAACCGCATATAAATTTATACGCGGGGATCAACAATCAATAAGCTTTTCCATGCTTGAAAAGCTTTGCAACTACTTGGAGTTAGAGGTTTCCGATATTCTCATATTAGAGTAAACACAAAAACAAAGCACAACAACGAAAGGGGTGCTAAATGGGTAAGAGGGATACCCGCGAATGGGACGGGATCAATATTGACAGAGCCAACGCCATAGCTGAAATTTTACTTGATCTTTTAAATGGTCATTATGGGGTTGAAAATAAAATAAAAAGGGAAATTGTATACAATCTAGTTATACAAGCCCTTGATAAAGAAATTGTTAAGCGCACTTTTCGCCGGTATGTAGAATACCTGCAAACACATGATCAAAGGTGCGCTAATATTGTTTCTACGAACAAAGACGGGGGAGGATATTTTCTTGCTTGCTCACTCGATGAATTCCGGAAAGAAACCGCGAATCGGGTTAATCAATATATTTCCATGCTGATCAACCTGAAAATGCAGTTAAAGCTTTTCGGCGTGAATGTATCAGGTTTTGAGCAAATGAAATTTGACTTCGCTGATTTTTATTCCATCGATCGGGAATTGCTCGGCGATTTAAATTCAGGATTACAGGAGCAAATAAATGCAGATGGAAAACCCGTTATCGGTATTAAGACAACTGAAGGGCGCACCGCTTTCGATTCTGATAGCGTTAATGTTCGTCAAACAGCCGGTTAGCCATAAATGGCTTGAATCCATTACCGGCTATTCCGATAAAACGGTTTCGCGTGCGCTTTTACTTTTACGGGAGCTTAATTATGTTCAGCAATTATCAGGGCAAAAATTTATGATTTCCACAGCCCAACAATTACCGTTAATTATCCACCAGTTATCCACAGGTTATCCACAGGAAAGCGGGGAAACGCTTAAAAGTCGGAAAAATTCCGACTTTTCCCCTACTACTACTACTATATTAACAGACATTAAAAATAAAGAAATTAAAGAAAAAGAAGTAGTATTAATTAATATAAACGAAACCCGGAAAAATTCCGACTTTCCTGAAAATAAAAAACTTTTGCGATCTTATGGGGTTGGGGAACCCATGTTATCCCGATTAAGTGAAATGGAATGGGTGAACCCCAAATATATAAAAATCCTACGCCACATGACAGGCGTTAATACCGCTTTGCTTATTCACCGGATCAGGTCACATGATCCTATACCAACAGAAAGGTATATCCATTGGAGAAATGACAAAATTCTATTTATCGATGAGGATTGGAAATGAAAATACTACACTTTGCAGACGCGCATATTGATACCTTTAAATCGGGTGTCCGCGATCCAAATACCGGCTTACCTATCCGAGCAATGGACTTTGTAAGATCATTGGAAAATATCGTTGAATCAGCCATTACCGAAAACGTGGACGCGGTATTGTTCTCTGGTGATACTTACATGAATCATATCTCTACACCAACATATCAGAAAATATGGCAAAGAAAAATCATTGAATTGTCAAATGCCGGGAAATTAGTTGTTTTGCTCACCGGGAACCACGATATAACAAACTCGTTCGCAACCGCGACCGCAATTCAAGAATTTGCTACCCTGCAAATTCCAAACGTGATCCTTATTGACAAGCCTATGGTTTTATTTCCCGGACAATTGAACGGGCTTCCCTTTCAAATCATCGGCTTGCCCTATCTATCAAAATCGCGAATCAGGAACGCGGTAAAGGGTGCAGACAACGAATTAATTGAATTTGAAATGATCATAGAACGGTTGATAGATGGCTTTGTAGCCCAATTAAACCCGGAAATTCCAACCGTTGTAATGGGGCATTTCACTATTCAAGGAGCATTGTTCGGCTCTGAACGACGCGCGACATTCGGCAATGATTTTATATTACATAAATCCTTTTTCAATAATCCGGCGTTTGATTATGTTGCTATGGGGCACCTGCATAAATATCAGGACGTAAACGAAGGCAAATATCCCCCAATCGTTTATAGTGGATCAATCGAACGGGTTGATTTCGGGGAAGCGCACGACAAAAAGGGTTTTGTTATTCTCGATCTCAAAAGAAACTCGACAACTTACGAATTCCGGGAAATTGCCGGAAGAAACTTTATTGATTTATCATTTGAAGCGAATAATCTTGATGAACTTACAAAAATACTTGACCAATTACCCGCGAAAGAGGAAATAAAAGAATCGGTTTGCCGGGTAAAAATCACTCATCCGGAAGGAATACAAGAGTTCATCCCTCATAACGAATTACAAAACCATTTCTCCGGGGCATTATCTTTCAAGGTAGTTCTTAACCCTATTTACCAAGCACGGGAAAGACAAACCGATTTCGATTCATCGCGCTCAATGGACGATAAATATATTTTAGGTAAATATTTTGATTCCATCCAAATAAAAAAAGGTGAAAAATCTGATCTTGTTGAACTTGCTGAATTCTTAATGAGCAATCCAACACATGAGGAAATGGAGCAATACCTTGACCGACGCCTTGAAAAAAAGGACGAGGAAAAACAAACGAAAGAGGTGAAAAAAACCGAAACCAAAATAAAAGAAAAGGAACCTGTAAATAATGACGTACTCGAACCGTCCGCTAATTATAAGCCTGTGCAACTTTTTTAACATCGGGATAAATCTTTATCTAATCATACTCATGTTCAAAAAGTTCAGGGATGAATATATAGGTGCAGGGAAGAAAATATTCATGGTTATTCTGTTTAGTTTGTCATTCGCCGGATCGATCGCCGGCTTATTCAACTGGTAAAATAACATAAGGAAAGGTATAAAATGAAAATGCTTAATCAGGATCAAGAGAACGGAAACGAAAAGATAATAAAAACCACATCTATTTTCGACGCGATCAAAACCGTTACATATAATAATATGGTTGATACAATTCCAAAACAACTTGAAGAAGAATTCAAGAAATGCGAAACAATACAAATAGAGGACATGGATTATCTATTATCCGTCCTCGAAATGGCAGATGGGGAATTAGATAAAGTAAATTCCCGGCTGAATCAACGGATTGAATCGTTTGAAAGTGATCCAGAAATAAAAACCCTTCGAGAAGGCGCGAAAGCCCTCAAAAAAACATCAAACGCCCTTTCAAATCTTTATAAAGAACAAGCGGTAAAGCTGTATAAGCAAACCGGGAAAGAAAATAAGATCGTTCATACAAGGGCAAAGATCATAGAGAAAACGGTTGTTTCATTCGACGAAATGGACGCTATCAAATTTGCTGTAAAGCAATTTACGGAAAATGAAAACCGTAATTTCTTATCCCCGAACATGAAAATGATCGAATCCCATGCAAAAGCGGTATTAAAAACTGATCCTTTACCGTTTGTAAAGGTTGAAAAGGTACCGCAAGCACAAATAACCAAAAAACCCGTTGAGAATAAGGAGGAATAATGGGACAAATGAAACAAGGAATAAACGCTTCAAGCAAATTCATGCGCGGTAAAAAAACGCGCACGGATTACAAGAATAAGATCGGGAGATATGTAAATATTTTACGTGGTCGGGAGCCATCAAAGAGGATTTCCAATGCCAAATTATCCGATCGAACCAAAAGACGTTAAATATCTTCATTACCCGCATTTATCGGTAGATGAGATAAATAACTGTATACAATGCACGTCCNNCACGATCAACAAAATGACACCCGAAGAAAGGGAAAAGCTTGACGAAATATCTGAAAATATTCTTAATAGGCTGAATAAAAAAAGGCGGGAACAATCCAACGGTAATATAACCTCTTGCCGACTTGGAATCGATTATATCCGCTATCTTGTAATCAAAATGGGAATATGGATGATCGGAAGGGAGATAATTAAGAATGGAAAATGAACATTATGAACAATATGAACATCATGGAAAGCTTGTAACCGTTTTAAGCGCGGTCAAGGGAAAGCACCGTTTATTTTGTCTTTGTTGGAATTGTGCCAATTTCCATCCAGACGACCGGGAAAATAATTGCCCTATCGCTAACGAACTTTATGAATTATGCGTAAAACACAATCTTGTTACCCCGGTCTTTGAATGTCCGAAATTTATCATCATGGGATCAAACCCGAATACAGAGGACAATAAATAAATGGAGTCTACACGGGAAACCAGTAACACGAAATGGAATACTAAACTTAAGAGTATGCGGATCACCATTCTTCACGATCCAATTCCCGTTGAGGAAGGAGGGTTTTCCCCCGGCGCGAGATTACGAAGCGAGGAACTTGAAGCGGGAATTCGCTTGAACTCTTTTGTTCCGGGAATGAAATTCAAAGAAAGAATTTCAAGAAGGAATCAATATAAATACTATATTATTGTTGAAACACCAAACGGAATAGCAAAACAGCAAGCGAGAGGATATAAAGGGTGCATGACAGCGAATACACATTAAAACGAATACAGGATGATCAAGTTATTTTGCAGGACGACACAACCCCCCGCAAAATCCGAAATATCCCGCACCAAAATGAACACTACGAACAAGTTCGGGTTATTCAATGGGCGCGATTTATGGAACAAGAATACCCTTGCCTTCGTTGGCTTCATTCCGTACCGAATGGGGGGTATAGAAATCAATCAGTCGCGAAATACATGAAAGCGGAAGGGGTGAAAGCCGGCGTTTCCGATCTATTTTTGCCGGTTTCCCGGTGCAAATTTTCAGGGATTTACATTGAAATGAAAGTAGCCCCAAACCGACTTACCCGCAACCAACAACACTTTTTATCATTCGCCATAGATAACGGTTTCGCCGGTGTGGTTTGTTATTCTGCCGATTCAGCTATTGAAACGTTGGAGAAATATCTACATAATAACCGGGATTGGATTACTGATCATCTTTTTAAACCAAAGGAATAATAGAAATGGCAAAAACAAAAATCGAATGGGTTAAAAACGCGGATGGAACACAGGGTAAATCATGGAACCCGATCAAAGGAACGAAAGGTTATTGGACTTGCGAAAAGGTTTCGGCAGGGTGCCGGAACTGTTATGCGGAACGAATCAATTACCGTTTAAGCAAGGTGCCATATACCCCAAATGCGGATACCCCCCGGCTCGATCCCAAAACGCTCGAACAACCGGCAAAATGGAAAACGCCCCGAACAATATTTGTTTGCTCTATGACCGATCTGTTTTGGGAGCGTGTTGATGAAGCTTGGATTTATGCGATCTATGACGTGATAAAACATAAAGCGAATCAGCATAAATACATCATTCTTACCAAACGCCCCGAACGCATGGAAAAGTTTTTCAGGAATAAAGCCCCGATCAGTAACCTTATTCTTGGGGTATCAGTTGAAAATAAAGCGACAGCAAAAGAACGAATACCGTTTCTTTCCCATATTTCAGAATGGTATAACCGCATGATCTCTTATGAGCCAGCACTCGAAGCGGTCAATTGGTATGAATATAAGGGTATGTTTGACTGGTTAGTTGCCGGCGGGGAATCAGGACAGAACGCACGCCCCAGCCATCCAGAAAACTTTATAATCGCCCAGGAATTTTGTAAGGCAGAAAACATACCATTCTTCTTCAAGCAATGGGGCGCGTGGGGTCAGAAATTTATACCGGCATTTGAGGATCAACCAAAACCACAGAACCCGGAAAGCTTTAAATTCAAAGATGGTACTGTTATGTATAAGTTCGGAAAAAGGAATACCGGAAACGAATTGAATGGTATTGTATATAATGAAATGCCATTCGCAACAATAAAGGAGAACAATTAAATGAATGAAAAAGATCAAGCCGAAGTTTTAAATGTGATCAAAACCGAAACACCCATAGGAAAAATGAAATTTATTCCAGTTTCAACGATCGATCTTGGAACCCATACCATCCAATCAGGTATCGCACTCCATCAAGGACAAACAAAGGTTTTCTACAAAGAGGATGAAAAGGGTTCAGGAAAACCCGGAGATATTCAGATTTATGATATTCCTCACGCCATCACAGTTATAACCGCTATTCAAAATGCGCTATACAAAGCCTTTATGACTATGGCTGAAAATGATCAAGTTGATTTCTCGGAAATTGCAAAAATACAGGGACATGATATATAATATATATACTCTGTGATCCTTGCTCTACCCATATAAAAATAAGCCCTTTCGGGCTTATTTTTATTAATTCGTTGGATTATTGAACTTTCTTGTTCGCTCTGATTTCAATTGATTTCTCTGATCCGTCAGCAAAAAAATCAACGTTGAAACCACCGATCGGATGAGGTGAGAACATTTTCAAGCACGAATAACCGCGATCCGATTTTTTATATTCTTCAAGGTATCCGGGGGATCGTAAATGATACATCACTTTATGAACGATATTCCCGGCATTTGTAAGAGAAACGGTTTTAATGGGTACATCATAGACTTGATGATTATGCCCCAAGATTACTATATCCGCATTATTCCAAACAGATATACGGTTGGTATCAATTACGCCCCTCGTTACCGGGGCACTACCCCCGCGCCCATGCGAGAAATATATATCCTTACTTTGCTTGTGCCCCCCAATATCAAAATAAATCTTGATCCAGCCCCAATAATCCCCAGCAATTACCGGGGATTTATGTTTAACTCGCAATTCGCCGACAATTCGCTGTATTAAATCTATCTGGTTATGATCCAGTACAGAAAGTTCGTGGTTCCCTTTTGAAATAAATCGGACTATTTCGGCATAATTAGACAGAAAATTACTTGCTTCCGTTGTAATTACATCAAAATAATTTGTTGCCCGGTATTCAGGACGCCACTCATCAATTGACCGTCGGCGATCCTCGCGCCCTTGCATTGCGTCATTAAGATCTCCAAAAATAAAAATCCCCCGGTTTTCCGCTTTACACTCATCAAAATGCTTCTTCAAAACCTTTCTATTGCAAAGCGGATGATCATAATGAACATCACTCGTAAAGAAAAAGGGGAGGGTTTCTCCCCATTTCCCCTCGACATAAATTTTTAAAACATTATTGGTTAGTTCTTGCCTTGTTATCTGCATTGAAGCCCCCCTGCCTATGCTTTTATTTCTTCTTGAACTACCTCGACATCCTCAATCGCGAAAGAGGATTTATAAACACCATACACCTTCAGGAAAATTGAATCAAGCCCGGTGCTTACCTGTGAAATAATATCTTTCGCATTGAAATTTACTTTTCTGGTCGTTACTGGCTCCTTTCCCGTATTGTAGGCTTCCGCGCTGATCCAGCCCCCAATTTCGGCGACCCCGGCATTTTCAACCAAATTCAAATCAATCCTTACCGGTTTCCAGTAAGAAGCAATTACACCATTAGCTAATTCTATGTTTTTTACTAGTTCCATATTTTCTCCTTTATATTGTTGCTAGTCCTTTATTTTGAGGTACCCAAAGCCCGTTCTTTTTCACGAACCCGTTAATCGCTGATTTTGCAACGTCATTTATTTTTGACATGATCATAGAAACAACAACCGAATCCCCGCCCGGCGGGATATAGTCTACAACCAGCTTTGGACGCAAGGTTGTGTTCGAAGCTTCTTCAGATGAATAATAGGTATAGCCGGTATTTATAGAACCCTCCGGCTCATCTTTTATAACAAAACCATAGTTATTATATGTTCCATTAATAAACTTCGCTATCTCTGTTGTGGAAAGAGAAAAAACTTGCCAGCCCAAATCACTCGCGCCAATCAGAGTTGAACCAAGCACGGTAGAATCATACGCGGGTTTATTATTCCAAGTAACAGTCATTTCATCCCATGAAGCGGTAATGCGATAAACCTTTTTATATTGGCTACTTCCAGCCTTGTCTTGATACGCATAAATATATAAATCTACCGAGTTAAGAACTGATCCGTTCGGAATCGTCCCATCAGATAATTCATCCCATTGCAAGAGAGCGCGAGAAGAACCATACGTTCCCCAAGTTGTCTGATAACCAACGGAAAAACTGGTTGATGATCCATAATTAGACGTAGCCGCATTTGGGCTAACTGCGGAATCAATAGTACAGGGCTGAAAGGTTTCGCTCATTATTCATACTCCTCAAAGAACAGAGTTACTGAAATTTGTTGGATAGTTGCGCAACTATCCACATAAGCTTTCAAAATATAGTTATCGCTTTCATTTCCGGGCAAATCCACCGTCCAGCTTGTCAAAGTAAAATCCTCGCCCTTTTGTGCGGATGAAAGCGCGATCTCATTACCGCCACAAATTGAATCCCCATCCACCGGCGGGAAATTACTATATTTATCAGCCCAAATGTCAATCTGAATACTTCCGGATTGGTCAGCCACCGCTTGCCAACCAATCAATTTTAATTTGACTTTTGGCAAGGGGGGCAAAATGATCGCTTTCGTGGCTGAAATTGCCGAAGAACCCGATCCAATTACGAAACCATACGGAAGAATTCTTTTTCCGCTAAAAATGCGGTAATCGGTCACGTTCCCGCTTGTTATGGTCGAAACACCGGCACCAACCGCGACCTTCGCAATTGCGAGTTCCCAAACCGTAGAGGATTGCGTTAACGAGGGTTCCACCGGGGAAGAAGCCGGGGTTCCTTTCACAACATCCAACTGAATTTTATTATTCGTCCAATCCAACTTAACAACAATCAAGTCAATGCGGGGGTTTGATGGGTCGGCTGTATCGATCGCAATAGTTTTTTCGCTTGTGATCTCTCCATAGTGCCCCAAGATAAAGAAAGCACCCGTCTTAACCTTGACCTGCATACCAGACGAATCACCATATACTTCTAATTCGTTGTCTTTTTGTGCAATCACCCCGGAAGGTGAATGAATCCGGATCATTTTTGACCATTCCGCTTCGGTAACATTAGAACCATTTCCGGAATCAAATGGATAATAACTATCAAAATCAGTAGCCATGTTTTATCTCCTTTCGAGATTACTCAAACGACGTTTGAGCATTTTGTTTATTTTAATCAACTCCATTTCACCACCCGCGAAATAGGGGTTTCCCATACCAAGCTCCAGCTTTTCGCCATCTCGTAGAACCCGGAAATTTGCCGATCGAACAACGGAATCATATTTCACGCCATCCACAACACATCGAATCTTATCACCCAAAAAATAATCATCAAAGAAAACCATGTTTTTTATTTCAATCGCTGAAAAAACAAAATCGAATTGTTCCGTATTGTTTTCTAATTCCTCATCGATAGTATTATAAAGTTCTGTTGTATCGGTCGTATCCCGCCGATCCCGGAAGAATTCTATACGCCCATAATCAACAAGTGATTGAGAATCCCCATGCTCTAAAAATGTTCTGGCTGTTCCCTCGCCACCCCCACCACAAATAACATAATTGAAAAGAGGTGCCCGGTAATTGTATTCAAAGCTGTTAAGATTTTCGAGTTCTTCAGAAAAAACAATATTCCCGCTTTTATCGGTTGGAATATATACGTTAAAACTGTTGTTCGCGATCTCAATTCCCAAGTCGCCGGCTTGAATAGCCAATTCCTGAAGGAATAATAAAAGGTTCTGGAACCGTGCCCGCCCGGTAATCGAATTTCCTGCCCCAGCGTCCGCTTCAATAGTGATCCCCGAAACCTGCCGGGCTGTAAGCGCATTGGAAGCAAGGGCATAATCAACATACTGCTTTATGATCGTTTCCCCGGCTCCGGTTCTTACATCGTGTTCTTGTGATGAATAATTTCCATCCCCAAGCGGAACAGGCAAAGCCAAACGAGAAGCAAGCCAATAGTTTTCATCTGCACCAGATAAAGAGATAATATTATCATTGCGATTCCATTTCCTCTGAATTCGTTGGATCAAGCCGGTGAAAACAATTACATCATCGCGAACGATCTCAACCTTTCCCATCTGTTCTATATCACTTGCCGGGGCATTGTTATATGGAATGGCAAGCGAATAAGAACCAACCTCATTAAATAAAAGGCTGTAATTCAAGGAATTAAATACATCGATCGAAGCCTTATATTTGTTGTCTTTCCCTTTGAGCAATAAATTGTATTCGTGTTCTGCCATTATGCTTCCTTGTATCGCTCATGGTATGCTATGGAAACTTCCGTATTCCCGTTCGTGTTCGATAATTCAACCCGGATAGAGTTTTCTCCGGGTTGTAAAGCCCATAAAGAAGATAACTCTGCCATGTATTCCATGAGATTATCCCCGTCCGCGTTTTCAATGCTTTTTTCACCAAAACGGGTATCAATTGTCACCGTTTCCCCGTCCTGAATGGTATATGATTGCAAACTCAAAAACTTTCCGGTCGTAAGGTTCCGTAAAATAAGCGAATCCCCAGCCCCTTTTATCGTCCAAACCGGGTAGGTTTCCGCGTCCCCGCCATAATCAAATGTAGCGTTATTGTAGATTGCGCCCTCTGTAATGAACAACGGAAAAAAGGGATCACCTAAAAAAGTTCCGACGGAAGCGGATTGGGTAAAGGTGTAAGATGATTCCTCACTTTTATAAAAGAATGGATTAACCGCCCGGAACTCAATATCAAGAACCGCATAATTCCGACCGATTTCTTTATCGTTCCCACCCAGCCCGCCATTGTATCGGCAATTCAAATAACGTATTTCCCCGGTTGGTCGTTCGATATATAGCTTTCCATCATCACTTCCAACATCGGGGGCTAACCATTTGCGCAATTGGTTGATTGTACTCCTGATCAAATAAGGGTTTGCGCCGGCGATGAATACAGGAATATGCAAGGTTCGCGGGGTGATTCGGATTGAATCAAGTATTTGCTGATTGTTATAAGGTACGATAACTTCATTTCTATCATACTGGGGTAAACCGTAGCCGGTCATGCCATTTAATACAGCGCGGGAATGGTAATTGGTAAGATCGACGCGCTGACCGTTTGCATTTACAAAATATATTTTGGTGAAAATATCATTGTTATACAGCATACCAGTTCCGTTTCTGTGTTTCGTTGTTCAGAATATCAACAAGAGTTCGCTCATCAATAACCGCGTCTTTTGCGTAGATCGTTACACTTAATGTATTGCCACCACCTTTTTTAAGGGAGTCCAGAATTTCTTCGTTGCTGATGATCCTCGCGTCCGCACCAAAATAAGCGAGTTCTGCCCCACGTTCACCAACAAGGGAAACATGACCACCGGGGGCTATACCACCGTCAGCATGAACGCCACCGCTAGGGGTATTTACTCCATAATCCGGATCGAATGACGATCCCCAACCCAGCCCCCCGCCCATTCCACCGCTTCCACCGGTATAATGTTCAGCCGCCTCCTCGCCAGATATGCCACCAAAGACAGACCGGAAGTTTATACTGAAAACATGCGTTTGAAGCCATTCCCACAGAGCAATAACCTTATTCCATGCCCCCTGTACGCCAAGCTTGAACCGATCAAACGCGCTTTTCATACCATCAAGTGCAGTTGCGATATTATCCCGAATATTTTCAACAAATTCAACAAGCGGATCGAGTTTTTCTTCAACTTTCGTTTTAAGTTCGTGCCATCGTTCCGACCATGTTGTTTTCAAGGTTTCCCAATCTGTATTGAAAAACGTTCCCAAGAACCAATCCAGAAGCCGGAGCATGATCCCCTTTATACCGCCCTCGAACATGCTTGAAACGGTTTCCGTGATACCGCCCCAAAAATTAGCCCACCATTCTTGAACTTCAACCCATTCAATACCAAACCATTCTTCAAAAACCCACTTTACAAAGTTCATCAGAAAGTCTTTGATACCGTTGAAAGCGTCAATGGCTATTTGCTGAATCGTTTCCCATGCCCCAGTAAAATCACCGGTCAAAAGCTGAAGAACAAGTAATATAGCGTTCAATAAGGTATTGCCGATCATATCAATAAGAGGATCAAATATATCAAGAATTCGATTAAAAAATTCGCTGAAGGAACCGTGATTGTCTTGAAAGGTTCCGAAAAATTCCTGCAATTTCTCATAAGCTGTTGAAAGCGCGTCCCCGATCTTTTCAAGATAAGGCTGTATCTTTTCAAGCCATCCCTTGAACTTTTCCCACATTTTCATGGAAGATTCTTTGGCTTTATTCCAAATCGTTTCACGTAAAAACTTGCTGAATTTTTCAAGGTGCCCGTTTATCCAATCTAACACTTTTCCGAGTACCTCAATCCCTTTACTGATCCCCCCCATCACTTTTTCAGAATCGATATTACCAAACATACCGCGAAATTCATCGGCAAAGAACTTAATACCTTCCGCAACGGATTCGATCGCATTTACAACGACCTTATCAAAAACCGTTTTGAACAGGTCTTTGACTGTATTAAATGCCCCAACAAACATTTTTACTTGTTCTGAAGCCTTGTTACCAAAAATATCATAGATCGCACCGCTTAAGGTGCGTCCCTCATTTACCATCAAATCAATTATTTCATTAACTTGCCCGGCAAACTCATTCATTGGATCAAGGAATTTCCCCATTCTTGCCCCGAACCGTTCTCCCATTTCCTCGAAAACGCCCGCGTCAATAACGGTTAGAATTCCATCCAGCCCGGTATTAAGTAATTCTGTGATCTTATCCATAGCCGGCGCGATGATCTTTGGAATAGACAAATTAAACACATCCCTGAAAGTGGATTTAAGCCCTTGAATCGTTCGAGCCATCCGCGCACTTGCCCCGCCGAAGTTTTCATCGGCGTATTGCGCGAATAGATTGGTGAAATCTTCCCAATCCACGATCCCACGAGAAAGCAACTTGTTGAAATCTTTGTAATCTTCAACGGTTTCACCAACTTGTTCACCCATGTATTTAAGTACGCTATTCAGATCAAACCCAGCCATTGCAAGCTGTCTTACATCCATAGCGGTTATTTTGCCCTGCATACGAATTTGAGCAAAGTTATATGACATGCGCCCCATTTGCTCATTGCTTGCGCCAACTCCAGCAGCCATATCCAAGATCGCTTGTGTGAATTTCTTCGATTGTTCTGAAGTAAATCCAAACGCCATACCCATTTTATAGGTGCTTGCGACCGTTTCCATTTCATAAGGGGATATAAGGGCAATTTTAGTTAGTTCGGCAAGCATTTCTTTAGCTTTACCCTCTGCAATCGGCATAGCTTCCGCGATTGAAAGGGTTCCAGCTTCAATATCCCGCATACCGTCAGCCATGCCCTGCATAGCAATTTCACGAGCAATAAGCCCTTCAAGTCCGACCTGAAGGGCTTGTATGTTTGCGTAAGAATCAATTGCACTTCTACCAAGAGAAACAATAGCGTTTCCGATCTCGCGCAATGCAGTAGCGAGCAAATTACCACCAGCAACCGTTAACAAACCGGATAAACCCGACTGAACATTTTTCAGGGGGCTTGAAGCTTTATCTTGACCTTCAATGATAATTCTTAATGTATAGTCAGGCATAAAACATCCTTACTTTTTCAACGTTGCTTCTTCGCTCATGCAGATAAGTAATTTATACAAATCTGTGTAATTCTCTTTTTTTACCTGTGAAGGTAATTTATGAAACTTTTCGCACAGCTTATAAAGCATAAAATCAGCCGGCGGGGGCGCACCCGTCCAAATATGGGTGATCACCCCCAACTTTAGTTTTTTACTTCTTTATCCCCTAAAAAAAGTCCGTTCTGCATACCTGCCAAAAGATCATCCATGCGCTTATAGGGGATTTTTCGCACGCCTTCAGGGTATTCATCCACAGTAATAAACTTTTCCAAAACCGTGATCATTTTGATAAAGCTTTTCCCGTTCATGGCTTCTTCAATCGCCATGAAGTCCTCCATGAGTAAATCTTTATCTAGCAAGCGAACCGTAAGCGGGTTCGTAGATTTTACCGGCTTTGATTTTTCCTGTTCCTCTTTTACAAGGGGTTCCTGAACGACCTTATTATTTTCTTCCATTCCTTACCTTTCTAATTTAGCTTATGCGGAAATAACGGATTTTGTGATTTTGGGCGTCACAATGGTGAACTCAAATGCAATCGGTTCGCCACTCTGGACTTCGCCTTGTGGATAAACGGGGTTCCGGACATATCCCGCGTCACTCGTGAACATGAATTCCGTTGCGTCCCCACCTTTCGGGGAAAAGCGAACATATAGAACAGTTCCGGCTTCGTAGGCTTGTCGGATAACCTCGTAAGGTTCAGCCGCGCCCTCTGTGTAGACAATACGAGAAGTCACTTCAAGGGCAGAGCGTTTACCAGCCCCGATCAATGGGGTGTCGCCTTCGGCTGTGAAAAACTCGCCGATATTTCTTTCACCCCCGCCAATACCGATCGAATTAGCGAAACCGCTAACATCTGTCCAAGTGGAGCCATTGGTCGAAATGCTGATCTCACAGTCGCGGAAGGTGATTTGTGAAGTAGTTTGAGCCATTATTTACTCCTTTCTATGCAATCTTGAATAACGCGCTTGTCACAGAAGTAACCGCGCTGTAATCCACGTAAACCATCCCGTCGGATTGGTTGAAAATTGACGGGGAAAAATTCCCGATGATTCTTTCCTCGCTTGCCGGGATAGTAACTTCAACCTCCGCAATATCAATACTTTCGATTTGTGCCGGGGTTTGAATCGTTACTGTAATTGGGGAACCACCCCCATTTTTGACATGAAGAAACTGATCACCGCTATTTAAAAACTTTTCACCGTCCGCAACAGACGCGGAAAATACCGGGGAAAGACCATCAATATCAATTTCTTGTACCGTGATTGCTGTTCTTGCCATTAGTCCTCACTTTCTTTTTCTTTACCCGCCTTTTTGGGTGTGCGAGTAACTTTTTTTTCTTCTTCAATTTCCTTTATCATACCGCAGGAAATCATATTTTGAATTGCCTTTTCGCTTCGCTTTATATCAAAAGAAAAAACCTCACCTTTTTTGACATAAGCCCCTTCTTTTTTCAAACACAAATTAGTTAATGCAATATATTTCATGGCACCGCCTTTATTAGCAAAGTTCTTATTTCTTGTATATATTTTTCACCGTTTTCAATCACCGCTGTTCTTGCGTTCGACATTTCAACCTGATCAATAGCAATCCAATAACCGTCACATTCCCGGTTATTGTTGAGGAACAGAGCAAATTCCGCGTCAATATCATCCAACAGATCTTCCGCGTTTTCTTGTGTGTAACCATCATCCTCTTGACTTGCAAGAACCATTGTATGAACATCGAAATAAAATTCATTATTCAGCCCTTGCTTTGTTAAATAACCGCGATTCGATCCCGCGCTAATAATAAAAAGGATTGGGGATTGTCCTTCAAAAATCGGTTCATACGGGGTTATTGCTTGAACCGATCTCATAGTTCCTTTTAGGATAAAAGCAAGTTTTTTCCTTATCTTTTTCCGGTTGGCTATATGTTTACTTACATCCATTTACAAGGCTCCTATAACGGTTCTGCCGGCTACTTGTCCCATGTGTCCGGCTTTCTCATCAAGAACACGGGAATAAAAAGCATACCTGCCCCCGCGCCGATGAACATAAACCCCATATTGATAAGGGGGTGTATTGCTTTTGGGGTTCCTCGTTGATTCGTCAATATGCACTTCCCCGCGTAATCGCCCGGCTTTCATTTTCATTCTATGGGAAGCCCTCAATGCGCCGGTATCAACCGGGGTAATAGTTACTGCATACCTGTGAGCAAAAATTAGCACCTGCCGGATTGCTTCGCCAAATGCGCTTCCGGGTTGAAGGGCGCGGATCATTTGTTCATTTTTTCGTTGTAATTCCTGAATCCCCTTAATGGTACATCTCATCTTTACCGCCTTGTTTCTTGCAAGAACAATTCATAAAATCCATAATCGTCAGCAAGATAACATCTTTTTAAGGTATAGGGGGTGTTATATCCCATTGAAAGGGCAAGTTCCGGATCAACCGGATCAATCGGAGTAGCTTTCAAGCCGACCGCTTTCAGCGTAGCTTTTTCACGTTTCCCATCTGATGATACTTTTGCCTTGCCCTTTATATCAACGGTTAAGATCGCCATCTTTAAAAGCGACGGAGTTAATGAGTTTGATTGAATCCAATCGCCAACGGCGCGGATTTCATAATCCTTTTCGTTATAAATAAGTATATCGCCCGAATCAACATTGACCTTAACCGTAGACATCGTTAAACATCACTTTCATTAATCGGAGTTTCAAGCTTATGCTCCGCAAAGTCTAAAACGATATGCCCGGCTTCTAATGATCCCGCGCCGATCCCGTACACGTTCTCCAAGCGTCTTTCCATCGATTCGATCCTCTTTCCCAGCCGGTCGGCTATTTGCGAAAATCGCTCATTTCGCGAACCAATGGATATATCAACATCATCATAATTATTGAGAATGGTTACAAGTGTGCGGTGTTCAGCAACATCAAGGAATTTATCGTAATCATCAGAAGAAACACCGGCTAAATCTGTATCGGCAACCCCCGAAATATCGGAAACAGAATAACCGCAAACGCGCAAGGCATAGCCGATAGGATCATTTAAATCATCATTCGTCCCATCAACAGTTACGCCATCAAGCCCGCTTGCGGTCATAAGTGCGCCGGTACGCCTTACGAGCAAAGCTTCAACGTTCGCCCGTGTAATAGTCATACTACCTCACTATGCTTTGGTTACGGTAACAGCCACCGGGTTAGCAAGCAAAACAACCAGCTTTGAACGTCCAGCCGATCCAGCCCCAACCGTAGTAACAACAGCCGAAATAGTCCCACCAGTCGGGTAGGAAACGGACAGCCCGCCAAAAGCACCCGCCCCAGTATCGCCCTTGAAACTGGAAATACCGCCGGCACCGTTCACATCAGCAACGGGCGCGGATTTAAGATCTACTCCGGTGAAATAACCATCATCATCATTCCCATCGCCAACTTTCAACCCCGCGCTTGTGGCATTGTCCCATAATACCGAGTTCATCCAGCGAACATCGAGAACAACAGCCCCGGCGGGAATGGTCACTTCGGCGGTATAGGTTCCCTCACCATCCGCTTCAAAATCAGCTTCAAAGACCTCCTGCAATGCCCCAGCGATCCCGTCCAGCTTGTTCAATTCGCCAGCGTCGGCGGTAACTTGAACGCTACCAATATGGAATTCACCAAGAACATCAAGAACCTTTGTTGCCGGAATATCAATGCCACCGTCGGCGGTGATCTTGCCGGTCACGCCCAGCGTAGAAGCCATTGATACCGCGCCGGTTAGGGTAGTGGCACCCGTAACTTCGAGGGTTCCACCCATTGAAACATTACCGGTCAAAGTAGAAGCACCAGTAACCGCAAGGGTAGAAGCCATTGATACCGCGCCGGTCACGCCCAGGGTTCCCCCAACAGTTGTATTACCGGTGATCGCAAGGGTTGAAGCCATTGTGACCGCGCCGGTAACTGCCAAAGTGGAAGCCATTGAAACAGCACCCGTTAAGGTTGTGGCACCAGTAACCGCAAGGGTAGAAGCGAGGGTAATCGCGCTTTGAATTTCGCATTTGTTTTTAACAACCAATTGCTTTACAACAATCTTATCCGCTACAAATGGAGTAACAGCCATGTTTTACATCCTTTCTTTTATGTGGAAAGGGGCAAGCAAGAAATTTATTCTTCGCTTGCCCCGAATTTTCCCCTTATGGATTATTGACTATTTCTAGTCATATCCGGTTGGGATTCCGTAAGAGCCACCACTACCCAACTCCATCACAACACCGTTTAAGCGGTTTCCCGCACCAAAGCCGAAGCGATGGACGAACTGTGATTGAGTAAATGGGTAATTCGCGTCGCCCGATTCGGACACCAGAGCCAACCCACGAGGTAAGCCGGTATCTTCTGGATCGACACGCTGAATCAATGGGGCGGGAGCGTCGAGGTGTATACCCACCATGTACTTCGCGGGGATATAACGCCATTCAACTACCCACACGCCATCGCAACGTCCCAAAATCTTTCCGGGCAGATCGAAGGGCAAACCGATTGGTTCATCGGTATCCTCGCCAGCGCGAATGAAACGATCCGTAACCGCGTCAAAGCTTGAAAGAGCTTCAATGTACGGGGTTTCCTCGTTGTTGATGAAAACAACAATGTTTGAACCACCAGTAGGCGCACCGAAGTGTTCCTCCAGTTCATTACGCATTGTTACGAGGGGATTGTTTGTATCGGTAATCGCGGTATACGCATAACCAGATTCAAGGTAATGATCATCCGTTGCTTCATCCTCTGCACCAAGAACAGGGGGATATACAACGGTATCACCGTTGGCAAGCGGTTCGATCGAAAGCGAACCATAAAGCGGATCGGTGAAAGTATCCTGAACATTGTTCAAAAGTGCTTTCAAAATTTCGAAGCGCATGGTGTTAATATCCCTGATCATCACAGAATCAAGGTGATTCTGCAAATCTTTCAAGGTCATGTAAGCCATGCTCACACGATCCCCGGCGACCTGTGCGCCGAAGTCCTCCAACGGAAAAGCCACATCCCACGAACCGTAAGCTTTCACCGCGCCGGAAGGTGCTTGACCACCACGACGCTGTAAACGCCCACCGCCGGGCAGTTTGTAGCGAAGCTTATAATCGGAGGTTGATTCCCCAACGAATACGCCGAGAGCCTTTGAAAGACCGTCGTTATATTCTTGTAAAACCTGTTGTACCGCGTCATAAACGACCCTTTGACCGACGGTCTGAACCATCACTCGTTCGGTGTCGCTTATGCCTAAAACGCTAAAAATTCCAGCCATGTTTTATCTCCTTTCAGCCTATGCTAAAGCTTACGCCCAAGCGGTCAGCCAATTTGTATCAATGTAAACAACTTGCGTCAATGCGCTATCGGGCAAAGAGATCACCCGACCACAACGAACTTCAAGAGTTCCAGCCGCGTCAGCGAACTTTCCGGCAGTATCGGACAAATACAGGAAAGCCCCAACGTCCAAACTTGAAACGGTGTAACCTGCAATATGCCCCTTTACCAGAACACTTACCGCTTGCCCTGCACCGGCAGAGTTAAGAGCGATACCGCGAAATTGCTGTTTCCCGGAAGCGTTTGCGTCGGCAATGCCGACCTTTCCGGTCGTAAGTTGGTAAACCGCTTGCCCTTTCGTGATTGCTTCAGTGGCAATAAAATCGTAGATTTCCGCTTTCTCCGGATAAACTATACCGATTTTTGCCGAAGTTAATGCAATGTCAGCCATGTTTTACTCCTTATAGTCTAATATTTCCTTTTACCAATTTCCCGTCCTTTTTGTCCTTATCCACGCCATCGGGTTTTTGTTTATGAATTATCGGAGTTCCGACCCGGCTTTTTCCTGAACTGAACAAATAAGGGCGTTCCTCTTTCAGTTTTTTGATTGCCTCTTTCATCCCTTTGATTACGACTTTCCCATCATCGCCTTCCTCAACGGAAATAAGTTCTTTGTTCAATGCTTCAAACGCGTCATCAAAAGCGTTCTGATTGGGGTAACTTATTTCCATATCACCAGAAACAACGCTGAAGTCTTGCTTCAATCGTAGGTTAAGGATGATCTTTTCTTTTTCTTCAAGGGTGCCGGCTGTTTCACCTAATTTCTTTTCGGCTTCATCGGCGCGTTCGGTAAGCTTTTCGAGATCGGTCTTGTTCTTGTCCTCAATATCCTTAAGGGTTTTGAGGGCATTTTTTAGATCGTCCTCTTTCTCAAAGCCCAAACCTTTTAGAAAGTCTGTTAATGCTTTGGTCTTTCCGCTTTTCCGCGCTTCCCCAACCAGCTCATCAATCTTTTTTTGCTGTTCATCGGTAAAGGTCACATTACCGCCATCCTTATGGCGTGAATCATCAGGATTGTCACCGTTTCCGTCGGGGTTGTCGGGGTTGTCGGGATCATCGCCACCGCCACCGCCACCGTCCTTATCAAAGAAAAAATGGTTGTAAAGGTTCAAAAAATCTTTGTGCTTCATGCTTATTCTCCTATATTCGCTTTTTTGCCGGGTGCTACCCGTAAATGAGATTTATATAAAAAATATAACATATATTATGTTAATTGGAACATCGTATTTTTATATACGAATGAATTACTTAAATGGAAAGCCCCGGCGCACGGGAGAGCGTCGGGGCTATGTTCTCGGAATAGTCCGGAACATAGATATATTATAGCATATCAATACAATAAACCCCTTCGGGAGTAAGGGGTTTATTAGAGGTTTATTTCAGGTTTTCCGTCCCTAGCCGGTGTCTGTGCCGGCAAATCAATTTAAATTGTCCTATACGTTATTTGTGATCTATTTTATCACGTTCCCGGATCATCTGGCAAATCAGCTTATAGGTATTGAACACAACCACCGGATCAGAATACATTACCCCGTATTCCGTTGAAAGCTGAACCCAATCCTTCGTCACCAATTCAATTTTTGCATTTACGAATGGCAGGGTTCTATTAACCAAGTTCAACATCAAAAACCCGGCAACGTTGAAACTGTCAGCATGTTCATTGAATAAAGTTAACCTGTAAAAATTATCCCCGGAAAAGTGTTCTTTGAATTTTTTCTCAAACTCGTGCATAGCATTTCCGAAAAAGACATATTGGGGAATATTTTCACCTCGATCGTATACAATGACAACCAGTACCCCTTCAAAAGTAAATTTCCGGCTCATGCCAAAGAAACCCAGTTCCAGCCCTTCAATTGCCCCATTGATACCGTTCAGCATATTATCATCTATAAACATATCATCCTTAAACATTTCCTTGCTCCTCGTTTGTTTGTTGGATACCTGTTTACTTTCTCCCGTATCCCGTATATTTATATTATACTCATTCTGGTAATTTTGTCAATAGGTATACGGTAAAATACCGTAAAATGTAAACCTTTGACGTGTATATAAATAAGGGGTTTACCGGGTAATTCTTATCACCGTCCCGCCCTTGAACTTTACATTAACGTGCTTCATAAAGGGGCAATCATCCATAATCTTTATTGCCCGGTCGATCCTCTTGCTTTGCATGAACTTGTTTTCTGTGGTGCGGGAAACCTTTTTCTCGCCGGTCTTTTTACCATTTTCATCATGTTCGATCATCAAATAATTGTATTCCATATTGTTCCCTTTTCTGGTAATTATGCTTTCGTATACGGTATAAATACGCTATCCTTCGCTATCCTTCGCTATGCTCCGCTTATCCTTCTTCCAATCCTGCCAATACATATAAACAACCAAAAAATGTTTTTTGAGCAATTTTGAAAAGCCATCCGGGTTAATGCCATACTTTACCAGCCGGGCAAACTCGCGCCATTTCTTATCCCGGCTTTCGATCACCGGGCAAATATCGATTTTTATTTTCCCGTTTTCCTCGTTATCTAATCCCTCTTGCTGTACTTCTTCCAGAAATTCAAAAGCGATCTTTTTCAATTCTTGAATATTCTTATTTCGAAGATATTGCTCCGCGTACTCTTGTGCTGTTTTCATCTGAATAACCTCTCCTGATAAATAATTTTTTGTTCTGGTTCAATACAAGCCCTCAATATTTCATATAATAAATCATGCGGTATATGCCATTTTTCAATTAAGCTCATTCCTTGCGTTCCGGTTCTTGATCCTCTTGGTGCAGAAACATGACAACTATCTCCATTTTTGCAAGGCGGTTTAGGTTTCCATGAAAAACAATTTGTCCATATATCCGTCGGTTTCATCCGCTTATCACCATACTGACAATATGTTACAGTATTCCTTATTGGAAAAATAGACATCATGGGTAATTTCCTCATCATTCCGCGAGGATTTTCAATAAAATAATATATTGGTTTCAATTCCTCAATTAATTCAATCGTATGAGAAAGTAATATCAATGCCTTTTTTGCGTTTTCTGATTTTGGGGTTCTATCCTTATTCCAATGTTTCCCAATTGAAGCAACGCTAAAACAAGTACAAGGGGGGGAAGCCCAAATAATATCGGGTATAAAGTTTATATCATTCTTATTTAGTTTTCCTATATCCGCTAATAAATCGGGGGCATTGTTTTTTTCAATATCGATTGAGTAATATTCAAAACCAATCTCCTCGCATGGTTTTTTCATAGATTTTCCACCACAAAAAAGGTCAAGAACTTTCATCTGAATAACCTCATTTGTGACCTTTCCATTTTGCCGACCTGATCCCAATATGCTATCCGCACTTCGGAGATATTCCCGTAATGACCGGATAAATCAATGCCGGTATATCCCATTTGTTCCATGACCGCACCGCACCCGGTAGAACCGGAGCCGGAATACGGATCAACAATATTCCCGCCGACCGGACAAACCAACCGGGCAAGATACCGCATAAGCGTGATCGGTTTTACGGTTGGATGATCGTTTTCAATGCCGGCGTTTCGTTCTTCCTTGCTCGTTTTCGCACAGTAAAAAAAGCGCGATGGATCACCCAGCAATTCGCCGGCTTGCTCATCCAAAATAACATTTTCAGGAAAACGCCCGTCCTCATTCGTTACCTGTTCATAATAAGGCTTTTCGACCTGACCAAACCCCGACCAACTTTCAAGCTTATTTATAGGAATAACTTCACCCTCACAAAGAGGAATAAGGCACCCGCCAATATTCAGCCCGCCAACGCCCCATTTCATCACATTTTCGGCAAACGTGCCTTCTATCGGCTTTTGTGCGAGGGAGATCATTTCCATAGCCGGCTTTAATTGCGTTCCCCAACCTTCCCACTTTTTCGCTTGCTCTGAAGCGGGTAAGGTCATATCGTAAACCGTCCGATCCTTTTCATCTTTTTCGCTATTCCAGTTATAACACCCGCTCCCGGAATTGCTCCCGCGTCCTTTGGTTTGCCCGATTACCTCACGTTCCGCGCCCAACTTGCGATCGATAGCTTTACTGATATTCATTGACTTCGGGAACCCCTGACCGTAAAGCCATGCGATAATATCCCGGATATTAAAGCCCGCGTCTTCAATGTTTACCGCCATTCTATGCTGTGTTCTGGTGCCACAAAAACAAACGAGGAACCCGCCCGGACGAAGCACGCGCAAAACCTCGCGCCATGTTTCTACATCTGGAACGTCATAATCCCATTTGTTATCCATGAAAGATATACCGTAAGGGGGATCGGTTATACAAGCGTGGAAAGTATTATCTGGAAAGCCTTTGAGAATTTCCTTGTTGTCACCTATGTAAATCATCGTTGATTATTCCGCGATTTCTTTTTCCTGTACCTGTTCCCGTGCCTTTCCTATTTTCGCGAGAATCCGCTTTTTATATTGCGCCCGCATGTGATCTTTCCATTGACTGAACGTCATAACCTCTTTCTTGCTCACACCTTTTAACTTCGCCAGCTTGCAATATTGTTTATAGTGTGCTTTCGTGTTTGATACCTTTGTCATTGTTCTTTGAATCCCTTTCGCTTCTTGTATATATTATATTATTTCATCTGATCAATAAAAGCGTATATCACCGTAGCCCCTTTTAGCTTTGCCCTTGCACCAATGCAGTTTCCGCAAAGAATACCGCCTTCACTCTCTGGATGAATAATATTCCATTGAGCGTCCGGAATCATTACATCGATCCAACCGGGGGAACCATATTCAAGACCGCAATCTTCACAGTGTAAACAATTTGAATTCCTGACCGCCCCAATGGGTAAAGGATCACGAATACCTTCATCAATAGTTACATCGTTCAAATTGAAGGAATCTTTGTTATTTATGTAATAGAAATACATCATAATAACCAGATTAAGCGTTTTCGCGTGGATTTTGTAATTTGAAGCTCCAATATGACCAAGCGGATCAAGCCAATAAGCACCCTTCTTTTTATATATGATCGCGAACGGTTTCACGTTCCAAATTTTTTCCATCAACGCATTGCACAAATTCAAATCCTCATCGTAATGCGGTAATTGGTCAATGGCATTTACATATCTTCCGGTAAAAACAAGATTGTTTGCAGGATCATAAACCTGATAAAGTTCCCCATATTCCCTTAATTCCCATCCGCGCAATATAGCGCACTCCTTACGTAAATATTTCGGTGTAATGTTCATCATTTATTTATTCTCCTCGAAATAGCTTTCACAGTCTAACTTCTCATAATCGCGCCGGGCAAACTGAACCCCAACAATTACCGCGTCTTCAACAACGGATTGAATTTCATAATAGTATGATTCCCCCACATTCACAAACCCGGTTACTTTATTCCAATTTTCAAAGATTTCAAGTGCCCGCCTTTTCGCGTCCTCTATGGTATTTACAGATTTATGATCTTTATTGATGATCTTTTCATATTCGGATAAAGCTTCATCCGCTTTTTCCATAACAGAACCAATCATTAAAACTTCCCCAAGGTTCATTAGGGCTTTATCGCCCCTTGAAATTGCGTAATCATTTTCGGAAGTCAATAAGTCTTTTATTGCATTTAACGAACTTTGTAAAGCGTGTGCGTTTTGTTTTAGAAGTTCGTTTTCTTTTTCGATGATTTCCAATACATCACCGGGGAAAACTTCAATTGGATTATTCGGATCATCCTTTGCGTGCCTTTGTAAACGTTGTAACAATGTTTCGCCCATTATTTCACCTCAATTATTCTTTGTTCAACCGGGGAGTTGTGCGAGGAAGGATATTTCTTACACCATGAATAAAAGATGATCTCTGAAACTTTCCCGGTATACGGATCAAATTGTTCTGTTTGATGGTAGGTGAGTTCCCCGCCACACTTCGGACAAAACCGTTTTTTCAAAATATCTTCGGGATTTGTCTTTTTAGCTTCCTCTAAACTTTTTCTGATGATCAATTTTTCTGTAATAGTTCTCGGCATTTCATTTCCTTTCAAAAGAGCAATTTTTCTTTCTTTTCACATAGTAGAATGACTTGAAACAAAATATTCTAGTGCTTTCCGAATATAAGCGTCGAATTCCATTTCACAATCCGGGTCTTCACCCCAAACAATGCGGTCTTCCGATTTCCCGGTTTTCAACGGGCAAATAAAGTAAACCTCTGCCGGATCATCCAACAAATAATGATCATACCCGGATATTACCGGTTCAGCACCCAACGGGCATTGATCACAACAACCCGGCAAGGTCACACTAAAAGCAATATTAGATAATAATAATTTTTCTATGATCTCTTTTAGTTCCATCACGCGCCCTTTCCATTTATGAAAATAGCCATTACGACGATCATATAAATTGCAAATGCCAACTTTGCAAGATGAAGCCATGCTTGCCCCTTGTTTCCATTCATGGAATAAACAATAATTCCATGAAAACTAAACAAAGCATAAGCACCCAGCCCGCCCCACAAAGCCAAAATAAGGTAAATAGCCATTACATCCAACAAGGGTTTAAGGTTCATCGGTTTTCTCCAAGATTTTTTCCTCATCGCAATATGAGCATCTTCGCCGGTTTTGATAAAATTCTTTGGGGTATCCTACAATTTTTTCCCAGTTATGCGGTTCCCCGTTCAAACAAGGAGCCTTATAGGTATCAACCGTCTTAATCCATTCAACACAAAAAACGAAAGATTTTCCGCAATGCGGGCACTCATCATAAGTATATTTTTCATTTTCGCGGTTGTATTCCGACAAATCGGCGTTTATCTCTTTTCCACAATACGGGCAAACAAAATAACTCATTAGTTTTCTCCTTTTATGCTTTCGATAATTGCAGTTATAGCAACCTCATTCAAATAATACTTTCTGCCCCGCCGGTATCTTTACTGCCTTGTGCTTGTTTTCAAGTTCCTGTATTTCCGATTCAGCAGACATGATACAAGTTTCAAGACCATCAATCTCGATTTCGTGGTATCTGATTTCGTCCTCCCAATCGGAAATATCTTGCCTTAATTCGGCGATCTCATTCGGGATATTCTTTTCTTTTTCGTTGTCAATAGCGACACCAGCCAGATAGCAGGACTGACATAATAAAAAATCCTGATTTCCGAACTGATCCAACGAATCAGTTATATCTCTTTCGCACTTTGGATTAGAACAAATCATTTTCATCATCCCTTTTTAGTTCTATCTCGGTTTCTTCCGGGGCTTCCACATACTCGCAATCAATTCGCGGGGTATCTGTTGCCGGGCAATGGGTTTCCTCTGGTCGATGGAAAACAAGAAAATCATCGTTTGAACAAGCGGTACATTTCCACCAACCATCGGCTTTCATCAAAGCTTGTAATTGTTTCTCAACCTCTGCATTAAATGACCTTCTCATTTTTTACTCATTTCATCCTTTACTTCTTCAAGCAATTCCATCAAATAATCATTATCATTTTCCCACGCGACTTCTTGGATCGATATTTCACCCTCTGAACCGTAATTCATAAGGATCATTTCAATTATTCCCTTATGGGTATCCTTTACCGATCTTTCCAGTTCTTCGGCTTTGTTCAGCAAGCTTTTTATTGATTCCTTGTTTCCCATGATCACCACCTTTGTTTATTTCCACGTTTCCGGGCTTAATACCGTTGCCATATATCTTATTAAGCCCGGTTTCTGGCGATAAACTTATATTCGTGGCTCCTTTCATTGCTCCAAATTTTTATGCGGACAGGAGGTCAATTCTGCCCGACCTGCACACCTTTTCAATGGGATTCTCTGATTATTCGATGAATTTCTCCCGTAGCCTTATTATATATATTATACTGAAAAAGTCAAGCACACTCATTTGATTAGATTGCCGGGGGAACAAGCCCGTGCAGTATCCTGAAGGTTCCCGGTGCTTCCAAAGAATTTACAGAATACGAACCGGGTTCCGATCGATGAAACAATTCCTTTCTCGCATATATCCGCGAAATTCTTTCCCGTCGCATGGTTGGGAATGAAAACGATCTCATCCCCGGCTTTGAAATCTTTCGTTGTATTGCCAATCATTTAATACCTACCTTTCAATTCATCTTTCATTGTTTCCGCGTCCTCGCGTGCTTTGGTAATGCTCTGTCGCCATTTCCCGGATTTTACCCGGTTCCCATCCGGGAATTGCAGGTATCCCATGAACCCACTTCGTAGCCGGAAAATCCCCGGCTTTTCCTTTTGGTAGAACCCGAAAATAACAAGGGGGATAGGATATGAACTATTTTCCTTGATCATTCTGAAACCTCTATTTCCTGAAATTCAACGGGGTTCTCACAAAACGGGCATTTCCTATCATCGGGGATAACTGATCTCTTGCAATGCAGACAAGCGCAACGTTCTTTTGAC
>NPIF01001682.1_pt1 | contig 46785 bp, 42 predicted proteins | sample 8637461 | NCBI WGS metagenome assembly NPIF01 (sample SAMN07420641, study PRJNA396082) | bioreactor metagenome | isolation source: sample BR12 brine-fed electro-methanogenic bioreactor BR | place: Japan: Kochi | collected 2016-12-09
AAATTTATTTTATCAAATGGTTCATTAAAAAAATTATGAATGTATGTCCTAAATAATTTATTAAAAAAATAGTGCAACAAAATTAAATATCTATTTTTTCCACTAATAGTAAGATTGCTAAAGCTTGGCCGTATGGCATTGGTTTTAATGGTATATTTTTGTAAAAATCTTTTGAATCTCTTCCCATTGGAGTTCCATATGATACATTTTGAAGAACACCATTTTCATCTATATTATCTAAAACAGAACCAATAGCTTTATCTACAATTTCATTATTTTCGTTATCAATTAAATTAATATTAATTGATTTTAAAATTCCATATGCAAAACCACAAGTTGCACTTGATTCTAAATAAGAAGATTGGTCATCAATCAAAGTATGCCACATACCATTTTTATTTTGGTAATATTTTAAGGCTTCAATTTGTCTAACTAATAGCATTTCTAAATATTTTTTTTCACTTTTTGATGATATATTTAAATCAATAAATTCTGGAATAGCTGCAGTTATCCAACAATTTCCTCTAGCCCAAAAAGCGTTTACAAAATTATTTTTCTCAAGAAATGTCCATCCATGATACCAAAGTCCATTATAATGATTACTTAAATAATAAGAATGAAGTAAGAATTGATAATTTGCTTCATCTATATAATCTTGGTTATTGGTGACTTTTCCCCAATAAGCAAGAAAAAGAACACTCATAAACAAGCTATCATCCCATAATTCTTCATCATTAATAGAATCACTAGTTAGATGTTGTAAGCCTCCAAATTTTGTTTTTTTCATATCATTTAATATGAAATTTGCCCATTCTTCGCATACTTCTTTATAATTATCATTTTCAGTATAAATTGCATATTTAGAAAGAGTTAACAATGGGGCAACTGTATTTATATTTTTTGTAGGCAATCCTATTTCAAAACAAATTTGAAAATATTTTTCTACCATTTTTAGATATTTATCATCTTTAGTTTTTTCAAATAATTTCCAAAATCCATACAAACCAACACCTTGAGTCCATTCCCAATACATATATCTTTTTACATCATCTCCAGCAATATTTTTACTTTTCATATTATTTATAAAATGTTCATCTTCTTCGTATAATATAGATTGGAAACTATTAATTAATAAGTTTAATTTTTGTTGTATAAGTTTTTTCATAGGTCCTTCAGTCTCTAATAATTTGTAAAATAGGGACGAATCCCTATTTTACACCTAGCAATAAAATTTTTTATAAAGATACGTTAGAATAATTTTCTAATATTGAATTTGTGAAATAATCAATTACTCCATCAGCATCTAGTTCACCTGCTATTGCTTTATCAACAGCATCTCTTAATGCATTACCATAAGATTCTCCTGGATGTGCATTCTTTACAGAATCATCAAATGCTGGTTGTGAGCTAGTTGCATTTAATTCCATATTAAATATATCCATTCCTTTAACAGTGTATGTTGCATCAACACCTACTTTAGAAGGCAAGTAGTTACCAGTTGAACAATATAGAGAATAATTTTCTGGTTCATAAAACCATTCAATGAATTCTTTAGCTTCATCTTCACATCCTGTGCCATCAAATGCATATAGATAGTTACCACCTAAGCAAGTAGCCTTTTCAGTTGTATAAGGCATAAGAGCTGGTGTCCATTCAAAATTCTTAATATTATTTGAATAATCAGTTAATACCCAGTTTCCTGACATATGAACAGCAACTTTACCTGTTTTAAAAGTTGATTGAGCGTTTTCTGTACCTAGACCTACAGATGCAGGAGATATATCTTTTTTATAAATATCTAATAAGAATTCTAAACCTTCTTTTGTTTCAGGAGAATCAAAAGCAATTTTACTTGCATCGTTAGGATCAAAAATTTGCATTCCAAATTGATATAATAAAGTTGAAATACGTTGAGCACTATGATCAATTACAATACCATATTCACAATCTGTTTTTGCAACAACTGTTTCAACAGCATCTAAGAATTCATACCATGTCCATCTATCTTCTTCTGTTGTTGGATAAGCTACACCAGCTTCATCAAAAGCTGTTTTATTAATTAACATACCAACAGCTGTTGAATTAATTGGAGTTGCAAGTAATTTCCCACTTCTTGTTACGTCTCTTAAAAAGTCTGATTGTTTTAAAGAAGTATCATCTAATGCAAGTAGAAAATCTGCATAAGCATCCATTTCTGTTGTTTTTACCAAAGCTGGTAATTCATTTACAGATGCTCTATTCATAATTTGAGTTTTCATATCTGCATATGCAATTTCATTAATTTTTACTTTAAAATTATCATGTGTTGAATTCCATTTTTCAACAACAGCAGACATTGCTCCACCCTCTAAAGTATCATCAGATAATAATATCTCTAATGTTTTTACTTCTTCTTTAGATGCTTCACTTGCTCCATTAGCGAATACGCTAAAACTTACCATTAAACAAAGTAATAATGCTAATACTTTTTTCATTTTTACGCTCCTTATATTTTGCTTTTAAAATGTTTTATCCTTTTACACCACTTGATACATTGGTGCTCATAATCTGACGGTTAAAAATAACAAATACTATTAAAACTGGAATCATTGTAAGAACTGATGCTGATAATAATGTTGTCCAATCAACTGCTTCAGCCCCTGATAATGTTCTAAGAGCTATTTGAAGAGTATATTTTTCTGGAGATCTTAAAGATATTAATGGCCAAATAAAATCATTCCATCTCCATCTAAAAGAGAAAATACCTAAAATAGCTAATTGACTCTTACATAATGGAAGCATTAAAGAAATAAATATTCTTCCTTCATTTGCACCATCAAGTCTAGCTGCTTCTAATAAATCATTTGGAATTGAAGTAAAAAATTGTCTCATTAAGAAAACGCCAGTCATAGTTCCAACTGTAGGAATAATGCAGGCCCATAATGAATTATATAAACCTAATTTATAAATTACTGTGAAGCTAGGTCTCATAATAACTTCTGTTGGAAGCATTGTAGTGGCTAACAAACAAACAAATAATACTTTAAGCCATTTATATTCATATTTTGCCAATGCAAAACCACACATAGAGCTCATAATCAAGGTAATTACTGTTGCTATAATTGTAATGAACGCTGTATTCGAAGTATATCTTATAAAATCAAATCTAAATAAAGCTTCTACATAATTACTAATACTGGGATTATTTGGAAAAAATGTCATCGGATAAGAAAATAATTCAGTTCCATTTTTAAAAGAACTTACTACTAACCAAAATACTGGGAAAACCCAAATAAATGAAAATATCAGTCCTAATATACCATTTAATTTATAACTTTTCTTTTTTAAACTCATAAATTACCCCCTTTCTACTTTTGAATTATGTCTTGTTTGTATTACTGAAATAATCAAAAGAATTACAAACATAACCATTGAGGCTGCTGAAGAATATCCAACTTGCATTTTATCAAAACCAGTTTGATATATATATTGAATCATATAAGTTGTTGCAGAACCTGGACCTCCACCTGTTAAAGTTAAAACCATAGCAAAAGATTTAAATGCTGTAATAATAGATAATATAATTATCATAAAAGAAACTGCTGATAATCCAGGTAATGTCACATGTATAAAATCTTGAAAGGAGGAAGCTCCATCTATTTTTGCCGCCTCATGTAAAGAAGCAGGAATTTGCTTCAACCCACCAATGAAAATTAACATATTGGTACCACAATTAGCCCAAACAAATGCAATTATTGTAGTAAAAAAAGCTGCATTTCCATTAGTTGCCCATCGGATTTTTTCTAAATTAAAAGATTGCAAAATATAATTTAAAATCCCAAAATTCTCACCAAAAATCCATCTCCAAGTAAGTCCAACCATAATAGTTGATAATAAAGTTGGCCAATATATTAGAATTCTCATAAAAGAATTCCCTTTCATTTTTTCATTATTAAGTAATAATGCTAAGAATAAAGCTGTGAAATAACCAAGAGGAACACTTACAAGAGTAAATTTGATTGTATTAAATAAAATTTTATAAAATTCTAAATCCTTAAATAATTTAATATAGTTTGAAAATCCAACAAAATCCATTCTAGATAAACCATTATAATTAGTAAAAGAATAGCTTATTCCTAAAGTAGCTGGAATAACAAAAAATATCAAAAAGAATATAATATTAGGAGCACAAAATAGTAATGCCCACTTTTGTTTAGTATCTAAATTATTCTTTCTTCTTTTACTAATATTCAATTTTTTACTCCTTAATTAAATTTCATTCGATATATTCATTATTAGCAAAAATAATAAATATAAATACGCAATTTTATTCTATTTTTAAAAAAAATATTGCAATTCTTGCTATTATTTTACTACATAATCTTTTTTTTACTTATTCAATTACATTTTCTTTATGATAATATTATCAAAAAAGTCATCATTTACATTAGATATCAAAGAGTATATTTGTGGTTTATTAACCTCTGAAATATTAAATACTCCATTTTTTGTATATATAAATTGTGGTTCAGTATATTTAGGTCTAAGATCAAATTTGTTGATATCCCACTTACTTTTTTTATTTAAAGAAATACTAATAACATTAAAAATGATATTGTTTATTTTCCTTTTTGAATCACTTGCTATTAGAATACCACTTTCACTTGAAATAAAAATATTATTAAAGTAAATAGAATCAATATCACCGCTAATAGTATTTTCATCTCTATTAAAACTAGTAATAGCTATTGGTTCTCCACTTCCCCACCATTCATTACTGAAACATCTTGTTTGAATTTGTATATTATTGAATTGAACATTTTTTACACTTCCTTTATCTCTTATTTGTATGGAAATACCTCTATTACTATCAATAATTTGACAATTAGATACTAAAATATTCTCAAAAGAATCGACCCCTTCAGTTCCAATTTTTATAGCAGCACTTGTACTTGTTAAAATACAATCACTAATAATGACATTTTTTGTAGGAAAATATTCACTATTACCATTACAATTTTTTAGACAAATGCAATCATCAGCACAAGAAATTCTACAACCTCTAATAATCACATTTTGACTATGATCTGGGTCAATACCATCACTATTTGCTACATCTAAAGGATTATCAATAACTATTGAATCTATCAAAACATCTTTGCATCCCGCAAAATGTATTGTCCAAAATGGAGCATTAATAAATTTTGTCTCTTTTATATTTAAATTATGACAATTTTCTATATACACCATAGTTTGTCGTGGATAGAAATCCCCATTTCTATGATAATCACTTGTTCTATGTACAAAACAATCACAATTGCCATCTACTATCCCATAGCCATCAATACTAATATTATTACAATCCTTAGCGTAGATAAAAGCAAATGCAGGTTTTCTAGTAACTGGAGTACCAACTCCTCTAGTTTCATCATTATCAATTACACCTGGCTTTATATATTTAGTTATATCTTCACTTGCAATTAATTTAGAATTCTTTTCAAAATGCAAATGTGAATTCTCATGTAAAATTAGCGAACCTGTTTTATATGTTTTTCCATTCTCAAAAACAACAATATCATTATTATCAATAGCTTTCTGAATAGCTAGTGTATCATCAACTATTCCATTACCAATAGCATTTTTTGGATAGTATTTCATCTATATCTCCTTATCTATATAAGGATAAATATATACATATTTATATACTACTTAAAGTTTTTCTACTTTAAAAAAAATGTTTGCATTATTTGCTTTTATTCTAATCTAGAGTTTTAAATCTAAGCATATTTCTTAATTCATCACTTCCATTTTTTCTAAATTGTGAAGGAGATTTGTTTACGTATTTTCTAAATACACGATTAAATTGACTAAAAGAAGTAAATCCACATTCTTCACTTATTTCTTTTATTTGTTTATTAGAGTTAATTAATAAACTTTGAACTTCTCTCACTCTAGTCATTTGAATATAATTTACTAAATTAAATCCAGTAATAGTTTTGAATTGATGAGATAAATAACAAGGACTAATAGAAAATTTTTCAGCAATAGCTTCTAAATATAAATCTTTTTCTAAATTCAAATGGATATAGCTAGAAATATCATAAATTTTTTGAGTTATTGAATTTCCAACAAATTCAACTTCAAACTTATTTTCTTTTTCTTTCAAATATAAAAAATATAAAAACTCTAAAAATTTAGAATGTATAAATAAATAACTAGCAGACATTTTTTTATAATGAATTGAAAAAATTTCATTAATGAAATTAAAGAGAGTTTGTCTTTCTTCTAGATTAAATCTAAAGATTGGAATTTCTTTATCAAAGAGCGAAAGAACTTTTTTTAAATCATTAGATAAACCAAACATATTAAAAGGAATATTAAAATTTATAATTAAACGTTTTCTAGGTCTTCCTTGATGATATTTTGATTTATGTAACCGTGAAGGTTTTAAAAGAATAATATCATATTTTTTTAAATCATAATATCTTCCTTCAATAATATGCGATATTTTATCATCAAGAGGAATCATTATTTCATAAAAGTTATGGAAATGTTGAAATTCCATATTCACATCATAAGTTCTAACATCATAATCAAAGAAATAAAATAAATCATCTTTCTCTTCATTTATTATTATTTTATACTTTTCAATATATTTTAATTCTACAAAATTCTGCATAGTTATATTATTAGATTAAAACAAAAAAAACACAATGTTTTTTTAAATCTTAAACAAAAAATGAGTAGATTTTGTCATGATTGATATTATTATATACTTATCAGTTAAGAGAGAGAAGCAATGGAAGAAATAAAATATTCAATAAACAAAAATGAAAGTATAAATAGATGGATTACCTCAGATTTAATAATAACTCCATTTGATTCACCAAAAGAAACATTTGAAGCAAATACAAATTCTGGAGAAGATTATGTTCAAATAGTATATCCTGTTAGAAAAGCTTTTTTGAAAGAACATGATTTATCAAAAATAAATAGAGACAATATAGTCTATAAAAACATCTATTTTCCTTTTGAAAATAATCGGATTGATTTTTCGACTTTTATTCATACTCCTCATATTATGCAAGTAAATGCAAAAACCAATATTGAAGTTAATGAATCAAAAATTTATAGTTTTGATATTTATACTTGTGGTGCAATTAAAATATGGATTGATGAAAAAGTTGTACTTGAGTTTTCTCCTTTCACAAGAAATATTGCAAGTAAAAAAAGATTAGATATTGAATTATCATTAGGAAAACATGAGATTGAGGTCTATGCTGAAGAACTAGCTGAACGAGATGTATTTTTCTATTTTGAAATTAGAAATATAAATAATGATACAATAATAGGAAGTCTTCCATTCAATGGCAATGCGAGTTTATTGGAAAAATTAGAAAAATGGTTAAAAAGTTGTTTCTTTAAAAAAGATGTATATAAAACAGGAAAGGTAAATCTTCAATTTGAGTCTTTACCTTTCAAAGATGGTATAGATTTAATTTTAACAGTTGACTTAAAAGATTCGCCAAAATTATTTGATAAAGAAATTTCTTATTATAAAATAAATGAAGGCGAAACAAACCTCACAATAACTAATGTAGAGGATGTAAAAACAGGTGTTTATAAATTAAAAATAGGAGCAAAACTATCAAACCATATAGTTTATAGAACATTATTAGTGGCAATTAGACCTCCATTAGAAATTGAAAATAATCCCGCAAATACAGAAGAAAAGAGAAAAAAACAAGCCTCCAAATATATTATCATCAATGGAGAAGATACAATAACGAAAGCTTTATTAATGATTGAAGAAAATAAAGAAGTAAATTCTGAATGTGAAAAATGTATATTAAATAGTTTATCAAAAATAAATAAGAAAGAAGATTGTGCTGATTTTGTTTTCTCTCCTATGTTGGTATTAATGTACAAATATAAAAAATTCTTATCGAAAGAATTACAAAATAAAATTCAAGAAGAGATTTTAAATTTCAGATATTGGATTGATGAACCTGGAAATGATGTTATGTGGTATTTCAGTGAAAACCACGCACTTCTTTTTCACACAGCACAATATTTATCAGGACAATTGTATCCAAATGAAATCTTTAAAGTTAGTAATAGAACTGGAAAAGAACAGAATAAAATTGGAAAAGAAAGACTCATCGCATGGTTTAAAGAATTCTTCAAATTTGGACTTGGAGAATGGAATAGTGCCACATATATTCCAATTGATTTAATTGGATTTTTCACACTTTATGAAATATCTAAAGATCAAGACATCAAAAATTATTCAAAAAAAGCTTTAGATTCAGTTTTTGAATTAATTTCTTATTCCTCATACAATGGAATAATTTCAACGACTTATGGACGTTGTTATGAAAAAACTCTTAAAAGCAGAGAACAAGTTGAAACTTCTTTTATATCTTGGATAGCTTTTAAACAAGGATATATTGGAAGAAGAACTCAGGCTACTCCTCTTTACTGTATTTCAAATTATTCACCAAATATTAATATTGATAATTACAATCCAAAAGACAATATGGCAATAGAATTCAAGCAAGGTCAAGGAGAAAAGAAAGTAAATATTTATTCATATAAAACTAGGGATTATTTTATCTCTTGCGTACAAGCTTTTAACCCATATAAGCACGGACATCAACAACATATAATGAATATAACTTTGAGCAACGATTGTGAACAATTTTATATTAATAATCCAGGAGAGAGAGCTTTCAGTGGAGAGAATAGACCGAGTTATTGGGCTGGTAATGGAACAAATCCTTTTGTAATTCAAGAAAAAAACAATATGTTAATGCAATATAAAATTGATGAAAACGAATTAGTTCATGGTATCCATGCTTATCTTCTAAAAGATAATTATGATGAAATTAAACAACAGAATCATTTCCTATTTTTAAGAAAAAAAGAATCTTATCTTGCCATTTGGTTCTCTAACCCATATAAGTTTGTAACAACTGGAGCTAATACTAATAAAGAAATATTAGCAGATGGATTAACTCAAGCTGTAATATTAAAATGTGGTTCAAAAGCAGAATATAATGATTTTATTTATTTCATTGATAAATTTAAAGAATCACAAATAAATTATGATGAAAAAAATAATAGACTCTATTTTAAATGTTGGGATTCTCCTTCTTTAGAAATCAAAAATAATCAAGCATATATTAATAATCAAATCCAAAAATTTAATTACGATTATACTCTCTCAATAAAAAAGGAGTTTATATGTTAGGTTTCAGAGCTCATGATTTTGGTAAATTTGATAAAACGTCTCAACTAATTGATGAAATAAAAAAGATACAAAATTCCACTTGCATACAGTTAGCTTTAAATAAAGTATTTACAAAATATAATAACTATAAAGAGCTTTCAAATGATGATGCTATTTCGATCTCTAATGAATTAAATAAGAATAATATTAAAATAGCTATTATTGGCTCTTACATTAATCCTATTCACCCAGATGAAGAACTTAGAAAATATGAATGGGAGAAATTTGAAAATGCTATTTTAAAATCTAAATATTTAAATTGTCCTTTTGTTGGAACAGAAACAGGTATTACTAATTTGCATGATGAATATGATATTGAAACTTTTAATGAAAAAAATCTAAATATTTTTTATCAATTTTTAGATAAAATGCTTAACCTTGCTCAAAAAAATAATGCAATAGTTTCAATAGAACCCGTTTCAAATAAACATACAATATCGTCTTTAGAAAGGACAATTAATATGATAAATAAATTTAAATGTGATAATTTAAAAATCATTTATGATAGTGTTAATATGATGGACAAAAGCGGTATAAAAGAAAAAGATGGAATTGTAAAATCAATTCCATCATACGAAGCTCAAAAAAACTTTCATGATTTAATACTTGATGAGATTAGTAATGAAGTTATAGCTTTACATATAAAAGATTTTAAAATTAATTCACATGGAAATAAAATTGGAGATTTATCTATTTTAACAGGAGTTATGAATTATAAAGCATTATTTGATAGTTTAAAAAATCATAATATAACGTCTCCTAAATTATTAGAAATGGTAAATTTAGATACTTTAGATCAAGATATTACTATATTAAATTCATTTGACTATTAATTTGGATGTATAAATCTAACTCTATTAGTTAATTGCTCATATACTAACTCACAATCTATTTCTGGTTCCCACTCTGCACCTCGTCTATATTGTAAAGTGGTCAAACCGGTAACTTTTTTGAAAGATTTTGAAAAATTATATTGATCACTATATCCAACGGCTACAGCAATATTTGAAATAGTATCATTGGTTGTTCTAAGTAACTGACATGCTTTTTGAATTCTAAAAAGAATAAAAAATTTTTTAGGCGTCATTTTTATTGCATTTTTAAAGGCCAATGTTAATTGACGTCTAGTCAAATTATTTTGTTCAGCTAAATCATCAATAGAAACAGGTTTTGAAATATTTCCTCTTACTGTTTCTAATGTATTTGAAACAAGGTATGCAGCATTATTTCTAACATCAATTCGTAACATTGAATTATTAATATCTATTAAGTAGGAAAATATTTTATACATTTTCGAAACAATCGTACAATAACGATTCGGTAAAGTTTGAGATTTATCATATATTTCAACCAAAATATTAGGAATAATAAGATCTTTGTCATTTTCAATTTTCGGATTCCATCTATAAATATTCCCTCTAGCTAAATATATTTCAATCAAGAAACCTGTAAATTCTACCCAATAATAACTTGCTCCATCTTCTAATGCAGTAATTTGAAAATCTTGGTATGGAAAGGCTACACATGTTTGACCTAAAGATAATTTACCACAAAACTCATTTCCATCAAAAAACACATTATTTGAATCTATACAAAAAAGAATAAAACTATCTTTAATTGTTTTATGAAAAACATCATTTTTATTCATAATTACTTTTCCACAACCTAAAACATCTAAAACTAAATTTTTATCTTTTCTCTCTGCAATTACTATTTTTTTACTTTCCATAATTCCTCTTAAAGTTTCTCTTCAAGTTCATAAATAAGATTTAATAATTCTTTAGTTGATTTAACCTCATAATCAGCTTTTTCATTATTATCTCTTGAAACAGAATAATAACGGGGAGACCAATTCATCCAAATACTAATAAGATTCATATTATTTGCACCTAAAATATCTTTTCTTAAATTGTTCCCAATCATTACAATTCTATTTTTATCTTCTTCTTTTAAATCTAATTCCTTCATTGCAGTTTCAAACATTAACTTTGAGGGTTTTTGTATTCCCACCTCACTAGAAATGATTTTTTTCTCAAAAATATGCCATAACCCATATGATTTGTAAACATTTTCAAAGGATTGATATTCACCATCAGCTACTAGAGCTATAGTAAAATTATCTTTATATACTTTATTTAAAAAATCTTTCGCACCTTCAATTAAATTTGCTTTAATAACAATTCCATTTTCATCATATATCTCAGTAGATTCGTCTACAAAAGTATCTCCTGAATCCAAAAAAAGTATTATTTTTTTTTTATTCTTCATAGCTAATTCCTTGTAATTTTAATTCATTGTATCTATGACATGCAACTTTATGTTTACTATCATCTTCTATTATTGTAGGAATTTTTTCTTCACATAATTTAATTTTATATCTACATCTTGGATTAAAATAACAACCTGAAGGAGGATTTGCAGGATTAGGGATTTCCCCAACTAGAGGTAATCTTTCATTATTAATGAGAGGATCCGCTATGGGAACTGAAGATAATAAAGCTTCTGTATAAGGATGTTTAGGATTTGAAAATAAATTTTTTGTTTCACTAAATTCAATCATTTTTCCTAAATACATAACACCTACTTTATCGCTTATATATTCTACAACTGATAAATCGTGACTTATAAATATATAGGTCAAATTCATTTGTTCTTGTAATTCTTTTAATAAATTTATTATTTGTGCTTGGATAGAAACATCTAAAGCTGAAACAGATTCATCACAAATAATTAATTTTGGATTAATAATTAAAGCTCTTGCAATTCCGACTCTTTGCCTTTGTCCTCCAGAAAAAGCATGTGGATATCTTTTTAAATAGCTTGTATTTAATCCTGTTTTTTGTGCAATTTCAATTACTCTATCTTCTCTTTCACTTTTTGCCATTTTTGGAAAATTTGCCAAGAGAGGTTCGCTAATAATATCAAAAACAGTCATTCTTGGGTCTAAGGAAGAATATGGATCTTGAAATATCATTTGTATATCTTTTCTATATTTCTTTAATTCTTTTCTAGTCAATTTTAAAAAATCAAAAGTTTTATCATTATGAGTGTATAATACCTCACCACTAGTTGCTTCATAAGCTCTAGCTATACAACGTCCTAATGTTGTTTTACCACATCCAGATTCACCAACAATACCTATTGTTTCACCCTGTTTTACATCAAAACTAACATTTGTTAATGCTTTTACTTGAGTTTTTTTTGATTCAAAGATTTTTGTAAGATTTTTAACTTGTATAATATTTTCCATTATTAAACATCCTCATAATTTAAGCATCTAACATAATGATTTGGACTAACTTCAACTAATTGAGGCATAATCAAATCACATTTATTTTTTATTCTCTTATTACATCTTTCAAAAAATGAACAATTTTCTTTTAAATCCATTGCTAAAGGAACAGTCCCCTCAATTGAAAATAGTTTATCTTGTCCTTTTGTTCCAATTTTATGAACAGAGCCTAAAAGTCCTTTAGTGTATGGGTGAATAGGATTAGAATATAATTCAACAACATCAGCCATTTCTACTATTTGACCTAAATACATAACTGCAATTCTATCACACATTTTTGCAACAACACCCAAATCATGAGTTATAAATAAAATACCCATCTCATATTCTTTCTGAATTTCTTTCATTAATTCTAATATTTGAGCTTGGATAGTTACATCTAATGCTGTAGTTGGCTCATCTGCAATTAATAATGAAGGATGACATACTAAAGCCATTGCAATTAAAGCTCTTTGAAGCATCCCTCCTGAAAATTCATGAGGATATTGTTTATATCTCTTTTGAGGATTAGCAATTCCAACTTTTTCCATCATTTTAATTGTTATTTCTTTTGATTTCTTTTTATCATTTGTAATATGTAATCTTGTACATTCATTTATTTGATCCCCAATAGTATACATTGGATGAAAAGCTACCATAGGTTCTTGAAATATCATTGAAGCCTTTTTACCTCTTATACTCCTTATTTCTTTAGAACCATATTCAAGTTTTAATAAATCTAAAACTTTATCTTGATCATTAAATAAGATTTCACCTTTTGTTATACATTTTTTAGCATTAATTCCAAGAATTGCCTTGCTAGTTAAACTCTTTCCACAACCTGATTCTCCAACTAAGCCAACAGTTTCTCCTTGATATATATCTAAATCAATAGATCTAACAGGAGTTAATAACCCTTCATCAATAGGTATTTCAATTTTCAAATTTTTAATTGATACTACTTTGTTTCTTTTATTTTTTTCCACATTTAACTCCTACTTATATGGATCTGCAGCATCTCTGAGACCATCACCTAAAAAATTAAAAGCTAAAACTGTAATTATTACAGCTACAAGAGGGAATAATCTCCAAGGATAACTTGCAATTGAAGTAATATCCTGAGCTTCTTGTAATAATACCCCCCAGCTAGTAGCAGGAGCTCTGATACCCAAACCTAAAAAGCTCATCGAAGTTTCACCAATAATCATCGTTGGAATTCCCAAAGTTAAATTAACAATTAAATATGAAATAAAACCAGGTACCATATGTTTTCTAATAATATTCATAGAAGAAACACCTGATAATTTTGCTGCTAATATAAAATCCTCTTCTTTTAAAGAAATAAATCTTCCTCTTACAATCCTAGCTAAACGAGTCCATGATAAAAGCGATAAAATAACAGTTATATAAAGATACATTCTTACAACAGGAATATCACTTGGTATTGCTGCTGAGAGGGCCATCCATAAAGGAATAGAGGGAAAAGATGATAATATTTCGATAATTCTTTGAATAATTAAATCTGTAATACCCCCAAAATATCCAGAAATTGAGCCTATCAAAATACCTAAAATAAAACTTAAAGCTGTACCTACAAACGGAATAGTTAGCGAAACTTGACTTCCTAATAATATACGAGAAAACAAATCTCTTCCCATTGAATCAGTTCCTAAGATAAATACATTCCCTTCTCCTTCTGCTTCAAATAAATGAATTTGAGTTCTAAATAATCCAAATAATTTATATTCAGGACCTTTTTGGAATAGTTTAATTTTATATAGCTCTTCTTTATTTTCTTCATATATTGTCTCAAAAGTTGATAAATCTTTTTTACTTTCTATTTTATATACAAAAGGACCCATAAATTTTCCATCATCAAATATATGAATCTTTGTTGGTGGACAGTTTTTTGTTTTTGAATTATATGCTACTAAATTTGAAGGCGCAATAAAATTGCCAAAAAGTGCAAAAAAATATAAAATTGCTAACAAAATAATTGAAAATTTAGCAAGTTTATGTTTTTTAAGTTTTCTAAACATTAATGTCCATTGAGAAGCTAAATAATATGAATCGTCATTTCTATTTTGTTTTTTCATAACTAAGCCTCCCTCTTTTCAAAACGAATTCTTGGATCTAACCAAGCTAAAATTATATCTGCAAACAATGTTCCTAAAACAATTAAAAATGATTGAACTAATAATATAGTTCCAGCTAAATACATATCTTGACTTTTTAAAGCAGTGAATAAAACTGGTCCAAGAATTGAAATATTCATAACAATTGCTGAGATAGTAGATCCTGTAAAAATCTTTGATAAAGTTGTAGCTAAATTACTTACAATCGGATTTATAGCAGCTCTAAGACAATACTTATAAGTTATTTTCTTCTCACTTACACCTTTTGCTCGTGCTGTTAAAGTATATTGCTTTGCTTTTTCATCTAACATTTGTGATCGTATCGTTCTAATAATCCCACATGTATCAGCCGTTCCAATTACAATAATAGGAATAAGTAATCTATAAAAAAACTCTCCAATATTATAAAAATGAATACCATTTAAAAGCATTTCTTCTGAAAATAAACCTATAAAAGGAATACCTGTCCAAATATATGACAAATACATTAATATTATTGCTAATAGAAAATTTGGAGTTGCCATCCCAATAAATCCAACAAATGTAAATAAATAATCTCCAGGAGAATATTGATGATTAGCACTATAAATTCCAATTGGCAATGATACTAAATAAGTAAAAGCCATTGTAATAAATGATATAATTAAAGTTAATGGAAGATATTCCATAATAACAGTCCAAACAGGTTTTAAATATGAAAAAGAATAACCAAAATCCCAGTGAGTAATAATTCCTTTCATCCAAGCAAAATATTGAACATACCAAGGATTATCCAATCCATATTCTATCCGAAGTTGATTTATCATCTCATCAGTAAATATTTCACCTTCTGCACTCATTTTAGCTATATAACTTGAAACATAATCTCCAGGTGGTAACTGTATTATAAAAAACACAATAAAGGAAATTATAAAGATTGTAGGAATCATTGCTAAAAATCTTTTTGAAATATATTTTAATAAATTCAAAATTATGTCTCCAATTTCTTATTTTAAAACAGGGGGAAATCCCCCTGCCATAAAATATTGATTAATTTTTTCTCTATTTAAAGAATAAATTTTGCCAATGAGCTAAACCCAATTCTCTAAATTCATCACATGAAATGGCCTTTTCAGGGAAATTTACCAAATCATTATTTACTGCAATTAAAACAGGAGTTGCAGCCATAAAACCTATTTGCCAAATATTTTCTTCATGTAGTTTTAAAATATCATTACTGTATTTTGTTATCTCATCTTTTGTAGAAGAAGCCATTAAACTATCATATAAATTAATTAATTTTCTTACATCTCCTTTAGGTTCTAATCCATCATTTCCATTAGAAGAATACCATGTCCCATATTGACCATACCAAGCTGCATAATTTCTAACAGGGACAATAGTATCAGGTCGTAGAGCAACACTTATACTACTCATTGGAGCAATTGGAGCTATAACTGCTTCAATTTTATTTGATGAAGTCATTTCATCTACATAACCTCTATCTTTTAAACTAAATGTAGCTTTTACACCAATTTCTTTAAAATATTTTTCTGTTAACAATTCAGCACATTTAGCTGTATTTGATTCTTCATTAGAACTAACTAATCTCAATACAAAATCACTACCATCAATAAAATCATAATAGCCATCAGGGCCTAAAACTAAATTTGTATTTTTCAATAATTCTTTTGCTTTTGAAACATTATATTCAGTCCATTTATTCTCCCAACTAGAATTATATCCTTGAGATCCTTGAGGAGGACAAGCTTGAGCCGGTTTTGAAAAACCATCAGACAATAAAGCATTAACTTCTTCTCGATCAACAGAAATTGAAAGAGCTTGTCTAAAATCACTATTATTAAATAATTCTCTTAAATTTTCGTCTTCACAAGTTAAATTAAATTGTAATACTGTTGAAGTTGCAGCCCAATCTGTTGTAGCCCATTGCAATAATGAATAATTTCCTTTTTTCTCATTTTGTTTAACTGTAACAACATCATCAAATTTGATTAAAGAAATATCAGCTTCTCCTGAAATACATTTCAAAACATTTTGATTTTCATCTGAATATTTAATAAAGTGTATTTCATCAATATAAGGTAATTGTTTTCCTTCTTTATCAGTTTTCCAATAATAAGGATTTCTTTTGCAAACCAGTAAATCAGAATCAATATCATTAGATAATACCCAAGGTCTTAAAACAGGGCGATCTAATTGTAACCAATAATAATAACCTGTTTCTTTTCCCATTGATGCAACATCTTTAAAGCCTAATTCCTTAGCTTTTTTTGCAGCTTCTTCTTCCCCTATAAATTCAGGAAGCAAATTAACATAATAATGTTTTGGAGCAAATAACCATTTACAGTCAATTGCAACTCTTTCTAAGAACATTGGACTAGGATTTTTGAAAATAACTTTAAATGAATAATCATCTAATTTTGTCATTTCACATAATGTTTTTTCACCAGTACTAGAATCAATTGAATAAAAACAAGAATAAATTGATTTACCAAAAGATTTTGTTTTCATCATATGTTCAAACCAAAATAGACAATCTTCGCTAGTAAAATCTACTCCATCAGACCATTTCATACCTTCTCTTAAATATATTATGTATTCAGTAGAATTTTCATTAACATCATAACCTTTAGCAACATTAGGCTCTACAAGTCCATCCTCTCTAAATCTAAACAATGGTTCTTCGAAACACTTTTCAATTTTCCATTTATCTGCTCTACCTCTAAACATCATAGTAAGAGAATCATTATAATTACCAACTTGATCCATATCTTCAATCATAATGTCATCTTTTATTGGTAATCTCTGCTCTAAAGGTAAAATTTCCCCATTTTTTACCATTTCAGTTAAGTATTCACTTTGTTTTTCAATACTTTGTGTTCCTAGATTATTACCTTCAACAATTTCAGCACTTTCATTTGCTCCTCCAGCAAAAATAATACTTGAACTGATAAAAATACCACAAACCAATGCAATAATTTTTTTCATTTCTTTTCTCCTTAATTTGTTTTCTATGCTTATCAAAAAATATTAAAAAAATAATATTTATTTATCAAAAAAGTATTTATTGAAAAAAAAATTACATAGTAAATAAGATAGGTAAAATTTATATTTTTACAACTAATAAATATAAATAACCAATTATAGTTATTTACATGATTTATTTTTTTAATTCATAATCACAATATCATGAGTTTTTTGATAAAAGAATGTTATAAATAGAATTATTTTTTGTCATTTTAGACATTAATTTTTATTAAATTTAACAAATTATTAACAATTATTTAATTAAAGAAATTTCACTATTTAAATCATTTACTATAAATTCAAAGAAATTATCATTACTTTTAAGTATTGTACTCTCATCAATTTTAGTTACAAACTTATTTATAGGAGAAAATGAATAATTATTTTTTATATAATTAACAACTCTTAAATCAAAATTTTTATCTTTTTTAAAATAACTTAAAAAATCATCTTTAATTAAAAATCCATCTATCCCTGCTCTCAAGTCACAACAACTTTCATAACCCTCAAATAATTCAAATAGTATAGGATTAGGCATTAATGCATGTTTTCCAGGTTGAACATATAAACTAATGGAATTAGAATCTATTTTTGTATCTATGTTTTTTATTTTCGAGTTAAAAAATTTACCATGAAAAGAAGAAATTACCTTATCAATACTAGCATCTTTATTTACATATACAAAAACATGTTCTAAATCATATAAATGTTGAATATCATATGAATAGTAAATTGCATATTCAATTGCAAATTGATTATCTTGTTGAAATTTAATTTCATAGTTGGATGAATAACTTTTTAAAAACTTACCTATTCCTTCATTTTTATATATTTTATAGAATATTGCCTTTGGCAAAAACGGTTCATTTTTACAAAATAATAATTTAGGAACATACTTTTTTACAACATCAATCTCACATTTCATATCTATACCTCATTTAAATAATATATACTCCTTCAGATATTGCAAGAAAAAAGTTGCTAAAATAATATAATTATAATATACTATGTGTACGTTAACGCAAATAGTATAGGAGAAAATAACATGAAACATATAACAGATTATAATTTTTGGTTTTTAACAGGTTCTCAAGATTTATATGGAGACGAAACTTTAAAACAAGTATCAATTCACACAAAAGAAATGGTTAATGAAATGAATAAATCAAACAATATTGTTTGCAATATTATTCAAAAAGATACACTCATTAATTCAAGAAGTATTGAAACAACTATTAAAGAAGCCAATGCTGATGATAATTGTGCTGGAGTAATTTGCTGGATGCATACATTCTCCCCTGCTAAAATGTGGATTAATGGACTTAATGCTTTAACTAAACCAATGCTACAAATTAACACTCAATTTAATAAAGACTTGCCATATAGCTCTATTGATATGGATTTTATGAACTTAAATCAAAGTGCTCACGGAGATAGAGAATTCGGATACATTACTGCAAGAATGAATCTTAATAGAAATGTTATTGTAGGACATTGGAAAAATGTAAGATTTCAAAAAAGAATGTCTAAATGGATGAGAGCTGCAGTTAGTGCTACAGCTGGAAAATCTCTTAATGTTGTTAGATTTGGAGATAATATGAGAGATGTTGCTGTAACTTGTGGAGATAAAGTTGAAGCATATATCAAACTTGGTTGGAATATTCCATACTATGGTATTGGCGATCTTGTTGAAGAAATGAATAAAGTAACTGAAAGTGAAATTGATAATTTAATGAAAGAATATCAAGAAACATATGTAATTAAAGATCCAACTGATTATAATATTGAACACATTAAAGAACAAGCAAAGATAGAAATCGCTTTAGAAAAATTCTTAATAGAAAATAATGCAGAAGCTTTTACAACTAATTTCCAAGATCTTCATGGAATGAAACAACTTCCAGGACTTGCTTGTCAACATTTAATGTCTAAAGGTTATGGCTTTGCTGGAGAAGGAGATTGGAAAACTGCGGCTATGGTTAGAACTATAAAATTAATGGGCGAAAACTTAGATGGTGGTTGTACCTTTTTAGAAGATTATACATATAATTTGGAAGATGATAATATGTTTAATCTTAGTGCTCATATGTTAGAGATTTGTCCATCTGTTTCAAAAGGAAATCCAACTATTGAAGTCCATCCTCTTGGAATTGGTGATAAAGAAGATCCAGCACGTTTAGTCTTTGACGCAACTTCATCTGATGGAATTACTGTTTCAATTATTGATTTAGGAAGTAGAATGAGACTTGTTTCAAATACCGCAAAAGTATTAGATACTGATAAAACTTTTGATAATCTACCAGTTGCTAAATTATTAGTAAAGCCAGAACCAAATTTTATTACATCAAGTGAATGTTGGATTTTATCAGGAGGTGGACATCATAATACCTTTTCAACACAAATTGATGAAGAAACACTGGAATATTACTCAGAAATTGTTAATATAGAATTATTAAAGATAAATAATGAAACAACAGTTTCAAATTTTAGAAATCAAGATAGATGGAATAGAGCATATTATGGATAAATTTAAACCTTTAAAAGAAGAAGTATATTTAGCTAATCTAGAAATACCAAAACAAGGATTAGCAATTTATACTTGGGGAAATGTATCAGCTTTTGACAAAAACTTAGGAGTATTTGCAATTAAACCATCAGGTGTTGCATATAATGAATTAACAATAGAGGATATTGTAGTTATGGATTTAGAAGGTAATAAAGTAGAAGGTAAATTAAATCCATCGTCAGACACACCAACTCATCTAGAACTATATAAGCATTTCGACGGAATTAATGGTATAACTCATACTCACTCTCCTTATGCTACTGCTTGGGCACAAGCTATGAAATCAATCCCACTTTTAGGAACTACTCATGCTGATCACTTAGCAAACCCTATTCTATGCACTCAACCTCTTTCTAAAGAAGAAGTTGAAAATGGATATGAAAAAAACACAGGAATTTTAATTTATAAAGCATTTGAAAATCCAAGTATTGCTAATGAAATATTAAATGTTGGACCTTATCCTTCAACTCCACTTAATCCATGTGAAAATCCTATGGTTTTAGTTGGAGGACACGGACCGTTTACTTGGGGAAGTAATTCAATGAAAAGTGTTTATAATGCAAGAGTGTTAGAAGAAGTTGCAAAGATGGCTATGTGGGTTAAAGATATTAATCCTAAGTTTTCTCAACTTCCATCTCATATTACAAAGAAGCATTATGATAGAAAGCATGGTAAAAATGCTTATTATGGTCAAAATTAAATTTAAAAGTTAAGTTTTTTATTTTATACTGTATTGAGACAAGTTTAACTTGTCTCAATTTAAGTAAAGGGAAATATATGAAAATTGCTGAAATAGCAAAAGAAGCTGGAGTATCAGTTGGTACAGTTGATAGAGTACTTCATAATAGAGGTAGAGTATCTGCTGATACAAAAGAAAAAATAGAGAAAATAATTAAAGAAAATGGATATGTCCCAAATGCAATGGCACGTAATCTAAAAATGGGCTCAAAATTGTCTTTTGGAGTTTTAATTCCAAAATTAGATTCAGAAGGTGGTTATTGGAATAAAATATATAAGGGAATTAAACAAGCTGAAAGTGAAATAGCTCCCTTCAATATCACTCTTCACATCGAAGAATTTAATAGAGAAAAAAAAGAGGACTTATTAATAAGTGCTACTAAGTTAATAAATAATAAAGTAGATGCAATTGCTTTCCCACCAATTAATAATGAAGAGTCAAAAGAATTATTAGAATTATTAGATAAAATTCCTTATGCATTTTTTGACTCCTCTCTAGAAAACACTTCTCCAATTTCCGAGAATTTGCAAGATGCATATAAATCAGGTTTTTGTGCTGCAAGACTAACTAGATTATTCAGTCCAAAAGGAAAAAACTTTATAAGCATCCAATTATATAAAAATGCTTTTAACCAAATCCAAAGAATAAAGGGATTTGTTGATTATTTTCAATCTTCAGATTACTCAGAAAATACTTATATCTTTGATCGAGATATTTATTCAAATCTAAATTCTTTTATTGATATTATCTTAAAAGAAAATCCAAATATCGATGGAATATTTGTTGCGAATCATGCGGTAAGTTTGGTTTCAAATTATATTGAAAATATTGTAAATGAATTACCTCCGATAATTGGTTATGATTTAGTTGATGAAAATAAAGAAGCATTATTAAAAGGAAAAATTAGTGCATTGATATCACAAGAACCTATTACGCAAGGATACAATACAATAATGGATTTATATAAATTATTATTCTTAAAACAAAAAGAAAATAATAAAAAATATATTCCAATCAATATAATATTAAAAGAAAACTTAAATTAAAAAATTATAAGCTGTTGTAGAAAACAACAGCTTATTTTAATAATTATAATATTTCCACTGCCTTTCTTTCTATTTCTAAGCCATCATGATAGCGTTTAAAGAATTTATCAAATCCTTCAACATCACTTTTCTCAGCCATAATAGTTGTTTTCTGAGAAGATGCAAAAACATATTTTTCAAGATAATCTTCTAAAGAAATATCACTTGCTATAAAAGCTGCTAAAATAGCAATACCCCAAGCACCACCTTCTCCAGCACTAGATAAAACAGAACAAGGAGTATTAGTAGCTGCAGACATAATTTTTTGTCCTACTTCAGCAGTTTTAAAAAACCCTCCATGACCGTTTATTTCATCAATTTTAACATTTTCATCATCAAATAAAATATTAAGACCAGTACGAAGAGCACAAAGCGAAGTAAATAGTTGAGATCTAATTACATTACCAACTGACAATTCACTTTCTGGTCTTCTAGCCATCATAGGTCTTCCTTCACTAAAACCTGTAACATGTTCTCCACTTAAATAACCATAAGATAATATACCATCACAAGAAGGGTCTGCTTTTAAAGCTTCAAATAACATAACATCATATAATTGAGGTTTTGTTAAATTTCCACCTGTTAAATTCATTACTTCAGTGAATAATTTCATCCATTTATCAATTTCTCCACTACAGTTATTTGAGTGAGCCATTGCTACTGGAAGACCTGATGGGGTTGTAACTAAATCTAATTTTTCGTAAAGTTTTGATAATTCTTTTTCTAATACAATCATGGCAAAAACACTAGTCCCTGCACTTACATTACCTGTTCTAGCTCTGACTGCATTAGTTGCAACCATACCAGTTCCAGCATCACCTTCTGCAGGACAAAGAGGAATCCCTTGTTTTAAATCACCATCTTTATCTAAATATTGAGAACCTTCTTTAGTTAAAATACCTCCAATATCACCAGCAACCATAGTTTTAGGTAAAATATCTTCAGTTTTCCAAGAATAATCTTTTGTTAATTCATCAAATTGATTTAACATATTCCTATTATATGATTTAATTTCTGAATCAATTGGAAACATACCAGAAGCATCACCTATACCTAAAGTAAAAGAACCTGTTAAACAATAGTGAACATAACCAGCTAATGTATTTATTTTTGCAATTTCAGCAACATGTTTTTCTCCATTAAGGATAGCTTGATATAAATGAGCAATACTCCATCTTTGAGGAATTGAATAATTAAAAAGATTTGTTAATTTCTCACTAGCTTCTTTTGTAATATTATTTCTCCAAGTTCTAAACGGAGTTAATAGATTATCGTTTTTATCAAAAGCTAAATATCCATGCATCATAGCACTAATACCAATACCTTTCAAATTAGTTAATACAACACCATATTTATTTTTTACATCTGCTTTTAAAGCGGCATAACAAGAACTCACACCTTCTTGTACTTCTACTAAATCGTAAGTCCAAATACCATCAATTAGTTTATTTTCCCAGTCATAACCACCTGAAGCTATTGGTGTATTCTCACTATTTATTAAAATAGCTTTAATTCTTGTAGATCCAAGTTCAATCCCTAAGGAAGCATTTCCATTTTTTATTTCATAAATAATCTTTTCTTTATCCATCGTTGTTTCCTTTGCGTGTTCGTTAACACAATCAGTATAACATAATATCCTAAAATATCAATATTCTTTTTCTATTATAGAGCATATCCCAAAAAATTCAATTTAAAATAATATTTTATTATATGTACTTCATTATAAAATTTAATTTTTTTACGACTTGCTATTTTTCTGCTCTATGTAATAATAGGGAAAAGAGGAGTTTTAACTAGATATGAATAAAAAAAAGAATAATAAACACAATAATCTTTTTGTTTTTATTTTCATCTTAACTTTAATTGCATTCATTTTTATAACTTCTCTCCTATTCAATTCCTATAAAAACTCCAAAAAACATTATACATTTGGAACCACTTATATGACTATGGATAATAAATATTTCATTGCATTAAATTCTAAACTTGAAAGCATAATAAATGCTAATGGGGATACTTTAATTACTCGTGACCCCGCTCAAAGTCAACTTAAACAAAATCAACAGATAATTGATATGTTAGATGCAGGTGTTGATTTATTATTTATCAATCCAGTGGACTGGAGCTCCATTACACCGGCTCTACTTGAGTGTAGAGACAGAGGAGTTCCAATAATAAATGTAGATACAAATGTATTTGCTAAGCAATTTGTTGAAACTATTATTTTAAGTGATAACTATGGTGCTGGTGTTCAGATAGCCTATGATGTTATGGAAAAAAGAGAACATCCAAAAATTGTAATAATAAATCATGAAGGTATTTATTCAACTAGTCAAAGAATAAAAGGATTATTAGATACTTTTGATAAAGCTAATTATGAATATGAAATAATATTTAGAGGATATAGCTCTTCAACTCTTAATGATTCAATGCAAAGCATGCAAAAATTCTTGCTTGAAGAAAATAAAGAATTTGATGTTGTTATAGGTGGCAATGATCCAACAGCACTTGGAGCTCTTGCGGCTATGCAAAAAGCTAAAATTGATAAAGATATATTAATCTATGGAATTGATGGATCCCCTGATGCAAAAGCAATGATAAATCAAGGTTATATTACAGGATCAAGCGCGCAATTCCCTTTGAAAATGGCTGAGCAATCTGTTGAATTAGCTTATAAAGTATTAAATAATGAAGAAATAGAACCTCTAATCTACGTCCCTGTAGAATTAATCACTAAAGAAAATATTGATAATTTTGATATTACAGGATGGCAGTAGATATGAGAGATAATAGTATTAGAAAAATCAAATATGTAATGCTCGGTATAAATATATTTGCAATTATTTTTATACTTATTGTAATTAATACAACCACTAACATAATCATTATTGATGATAGTGCTAGAGTCTTTATGGACAGCTTAGTTAAGCTCCCTTATAAGACAAACATATTATTAATTAAAGGTATCATTTATTCATCACTTTTAATTTTCACATTTTATTTAAGACAATTTATTTTCCCTGAAAAAAAGAAAAATATATTACTTACTCTTTTAGTTGATACCACAATAACTATTTTATTAATGCAACTAATCGATTTTAATTATAATGGAATTATCTTATGGGTATTAGCTAATGTAGTATATTATATAGAAAGCAAAAATAAATATATCGCTATTACGGTTGGTGTTTTTTTATATATTTTAACAACTTTCTCAATATTAAATGTTTATATAAATCTATTCTCATTAAGTGAATATATTAACTATTATCCTAAAAATATTAGACAAATAATTCTAACATTCTACTATACATTAACAGGCTTAAATCTCATATGTTTTATTATATTCTGCGTATTAGTTATTCAAGAACAGAGAGGACAAATTAACGAAATTAATGCTCTATATAAAAAACTCTCCATAGCGAATGATGAATTAAGACATTTAGCAGAAATCAAAGAAAAGATGGGAGAAACAAAAGAAAGAAATAGACTTGCAAGAGAAATACATGACACATTAGGCCATTCTCTGACCGCTATTTCTTTTGGAGTTGATGCTTGCATTGCAACTCTTGATTCTAACCCTAAAGAAACAAAAGATAAGCTTGAAGTAATATCTAATATCGCAAAAGGCGGAATAAAAGAGGTTAGAACCTCTGTTACAACACTTAGAGCCGATAGTAGTGAAGAATTAACACTCTCTCAAAATATTATTAAAATGATTGAAAGAACAATAAAGGCAACAGATATTAATATCAATTATACAATTGAAAGAGATTTTAATCTTGAAAAATATGAAGAAAATGCGATATATAGAGTTGTTCAAGAAAGTATTACTAATGCAATTAGACATGGGCATGCAACCGAAATAAATATAACTCTAATTAAAGAAAATAATTTCTTAAAGTTAGATATTAAAGACAATGGTATGGGATGTAAAAAAATCAACCCAGGTTTTGGAACTCGTCATATGAAAGAAAGAATCCAAAACATAAATGGAAGTATTGAATATAAGAGCGATAAGGGATTTATAGTAAGTGCTAAAGTTCCTCTTAGAATGGGAGAGAAAAAAAATGATTAAAGTACTTATAGTAGATGATCAGCAACTAGTTAGAGAATCACTACAAATCGTACTAGATAGTAAAGAGAATTTTTCGGTAATAAATATTGCTGAAAATGGGTATTTAGCTTTACAAGCTATAAAAAAAGAAAAACCTGATGTTGTACTAATGGATATTAGAATGCCTCAACTAGATGGTGTTCAATGTACAAAAATGATAAAAGAAAAATATCCTGAGATAAAGATTATTATATTAACCACTTTTGACGATGATGATTATGTATTTAACGCATTAAAAAATGGAGCTAGTGGATATTTATTAAAAGGGACTTCAACTGAAAAACTATGTGAAGCAATTGAAACGGTATATAGTGGACAAGCAATGATAAACCCTGATGTTGCATCTAAAGTAGTAAAACTATTTTCTGAACTTGCAAATGCATCATCTTATATTGATATTGATAATTCTTATGTAGAATTTATTACTGAAAAAGAATGGAAAATTATCCATGAAATTGAAAAAGGCTTATCTAATAAAGAAATTGCAAATGAATTGTTTTTATCAGAGGGTACAGTTAGAAATTATTTGAGTTCTATTCTTGATAAATTAGATTTAAGAGATAGAACCCAACTTGCAATTTGGGCTGTTCAAAAAAGACTATTAGACAGGAGTTAAATAAAATTTTTATGAAAAAGATTGTTTTATCACTATTACCATTACTTTTAGTTATTCCAATTATAATTATCGCTGTAATAGTAACTAATCAAAGAGATATAACTCTTGAAGTTGGTATATTTGCAGGTAGTAATTGGAATGTTGCAAGTGAAGATAGTTATAAAAATATTGATGAAGCAATTAAAGAATTTAATAAAATACATCCAAGTGTAAAAGTTCATTATTACTCAGGAATTAGAAAAGAAGACTATTCTTCATATTTAGCATCAAAAGCACTTGAAGGAAATTTACCAGATGTTTTTTTTATTCTTAATGAAGATTTTAATAAATTTGCAGAATTAGGACTCCTTTTAAATTTGGAAAAAAGAATAGAAAAAGATAATGATATTTCAAAATCTGACTATTTTGAATCAGCTTATAATTCAGGAACTTATCTAAATGGTCAATATGCTCTTCCTTATGAAGTTAATCCAAATCTAATGGCAATGAATAGGACACTTTTAGAAAACAATAATGTTAAATTACCTCCTCCAAACTGGAATTGGAATGAATTCATAGATGTTTGTAGAGAAGTCACAAAAGATGTAAATGATGATAATAAATTAGACATATTTGGAGTAAGTAATCTTAATTGGTTAGATGCAACTTATAGCAATGGAACAACTTTATTTAATGATATTGGAACTATTTCTTATTTTGATGATAATAGAGTAAAAGAAGCTGTAAGTTTTATGCAAAAGCTAAATTCAATTAGTGAGAATCAAGGATTAAGCAGTTTAGATTTCGATAAAGGTAAAGTTGCCTTTATGCCAATTAGCTTTGCTGAATATAGAACATATACTGCATACCCATATAAAATTAATAAATACCTTGATTATCAATGGGACTTTACAACTATGCCAAGTGGACCTTCAGGAGATAATGTAAGTGAAATGCAATCCTTACTTATGGCTATAAATGTAAACACTAAACAAAAAGCTTTAGCTTTTGATTTATTAAAATGTTTTACTCATAACTATAAAATTCAAGAACAAATATATAAATATTCTCAAGGAGCCTCACCTCTTAAAAAAGTTGCAAACAGTGATAGTATAGCTGATATATTATTAGAGAATATGGAAGTAAATGACATGAAATATAACAATAGTCTTTTATATGAAATTATGGAAAAAAGCGTTTCTCCTCAAAAATTCAAAGGCTATGATCAAGCAATGGCTGTAGCCGAAAAAGAAATTGATTATATAATCAATGAAGAATTAGACACCTCAATTTCATTAAAACAATTAGATAGAACCATACAATCTATGTTAGACAATTAAAAATATTACATTTGTCATATAAAATTAGTTACAATTTACAGATGTGCGCTAAAAAAACTCCTCTTATGATTAAGTTAAATTAATCAAGGAGGCTTTTTTTATGAAAAAAGTATTAGTATCATTATTATTAGCATCTTTTGTTCTAACTAGCGTATTCGCACAAGGTGGAGCTGAAGAAACAACAGGTAAAAAATATGGTTTCACATGTATGGACCAATCAAACCCTTTCTTCGTTCTTATTGAACAAACTATTAGAGATGAAGTAGAAAAAAGAGGAGATACTCTCATTTCTGTAGACCCTGCTAATGATGTTACACGTCAAATCCAACAAATTGAAGATTTAATTGCTCAAAATATTGATGGTATTTTCTTAAATCCAGCAGAAGCTGAAGGTATTATCCCAGCTCTTGACCAATTAAAAGCAGCAGGAATTCCTATTGTTAACTTTGATACAGAAGTTGCTGATATGAGTTATGTTGCAACATATGCTGGTAGTGATAACTACAATGCTGGTAAAGTTTGTGGTGAAGATTTAGTTAAAAAGATTCCTCAAGGTGGAGATATTATCGTATTAGATTCTCCTACAATGAACTCTGTTGTTGATAGAACAAACGGTTTCATTGATGCTATTAAAGGCAAAGGTTTCAACATTGTTGCTCAACAAGATGCAAGAGGTAATCTACAAAGATCAATGGGTATCAGTGAAGACTTATTACAAGCTCACAGTGATGTAGTTGCTATCTTTGGTGGTAATGACCCTACAGCTCTTGGTGCTTTAGCTGCTGCTAATGCTGCTGGTATTACAGATTGTTTAATCTATGGTGTTGACGGTTCTCCTGATATTAAGAGTGAAATCGCAAGAGGTGCTGATTCATTAATTGAAGGTTCTGGTGCTCAATCTCCAATCAACATTGCAACAACTTCTGTTGACTTAATGTACAAAATCATGGCTGGAGAAAGTGTTGAAGCAAGATATCCTGTTCCTACTTTCTTAATCACAATTGATAACGTTGATGACTTTGGTACAGATGGCTGGCAATAGGCTCTAATAATTAAACTTAAGGAGTGCTTGCACTCCTTAAGTATTTTTTAGAGATAACAATCAATCACTTAAAAAATAGGAATAACTATGAATAACAATGTTTTACTCAAAATGAATAATATACACAAACAATTCCCTGGTGTATATGCATTACGAAATGTTAATTTTGAGCTACACAGAGGAGAAGTTCATGCACTGCTTGGTGAAAATGGTGCCGGAAAATCAACTCTAATAAAAGTGCTTGGGGGAATATATTCAGCTAATGAAGGCGAAATCATCATAGAAGGTAATTCCGTTAATATCCAAAACGTTCTTCAAGCACAACAAAATGGAATTGCAATTATACACCAAGAACTTGTTTTAGTTCCTTACATGAGTGTAGCAGAAAATATTTACTTAGGTCGTGAACCTATGAAAGGCATCATTGTAAACAAAGACAAAATGAATAATGATGCTAAACAATTACTTGTTGACTATAACTTAGACTTTGAACCAACTACTTTAATAAAAGATCTCTCAATTGCTCAACAACAAATGGTAGAAATTATTAAAGCTATTTCTTTTAACTCTCAAATACTCGTTATGGATGAACCAACATCATCTATTAGTGATAAAGAAGTAGATTTTTTATTTTCTATAATGAGAACTTTAGTAGAAAAAGGAGTTGGTATTATATATATATCTCATAAAATGAGTGAATTAAATGAAATATGCGACAGAGTTACTGTTCTTCGAGATGGTGAATATGTTGGAACAAAAGTAGTAAAAGAAACAACTAAAGAAGAACTTATAAACATGATGGTTGGGCGAGAACTATCAAATTATTATACTAGAAATTATTTAGAACCAGGCAATACTATTTTAAAATGTAATCATCTTAATGATGGTGATATGGTAAAAGATGTATCCTTCGAAGTTAAAGAAAAAGAAATCGTAGGATTTGCAGGGTTGGTTGGTGCTGGAAGAAGTGAAAGTGTAAAATGCATATTTGGACTAACTAAGAATTATGAAGGAGATATTTATTTTTTAGGAGATAAAAAACACTATAACAGTGCTCAAGAAGCTCTTAAAGATGGAATTTCTTTAGTTCCTGAAGATAGAAAAAAAGAAGGATTATATTTAATTCAAAGCGTTGAATATAATACAACGATTGAAGTCCTTCATGAATTTATAAAAGGTGTTAGATTAAATAAAAGAATTGAAGGTGAAATCACACAAAAATATATTGACCTTATGGATACAAAAACACCTTCTCTTTCACAAAGAGTTGGAAACCTTTCTGGAGGCAATCAACAAAAAGTATTGATTGGAAGATGGCTTGCTACAAAACCAAAATTATTAATTCTTGATGAACCAACACGTGGTGTTGATGTTGGAGCTAAAGCTGAAATTTATTCAATTATGAATGAACTTGTTAAAGAAGGCTTATCAATTATTATGATATCTTCAGAACTTCCTGAAATAATAAATATGAGTGATAGAGTATATGTATTTGCTCATGGTTATGTTAAAGGATGTCTAAATCACACTGAATTAACTCAAAAAAATATCATGCACTTAGCTGCAGAATAAAAAGGATTTAAAAAAATGGGAAAAACAAATACAATTCAATCTTCAAGATTCAAAGATGGGGCTCATAAATTTTTCAAAGAAAACTTAGGTATTATTATTGCTTTTGTTGTTTTATATGTGTTTTTAGCAGTATATCCACCTACAACGAATGCTTTCTTAACATCAAGAAATATGTTCAATGTTCTAAGACAAATATCAACAAACCTTTACCTCGCTTGTGGTATGACAATGGTAATTATACTAGGAGGAATTGATTTAAGTGTTGGATCTACAATTGCTTTAAGTGGTTGTGTAGCAGCAGCAGGTGTTGCTCGATATGCTTTACCTATTCCTGTAGCTATTATACTTGGTTTAATCGTTGCAGTAATTATTGGTATCTTTAATGGTACAGTAATTTCAAAAACAACTATCCCTCCATTCATTGTTACTCTTGCTACTATGAATATTGCTCGTGGTTTAGCTTATGTTTATACAGGAGGATCTCCTGTTAGAGTTGTATCAAAAGAATGGCAATTTATTGGTGCAGGTTATATAGGACCAATTCCAACTCCAGTTGTTATCTTAGTATTTGTACTTATAATCACGGGACTAATAATGAATAACACAAAGTTTGGTCGACACATGTATGCTGTTGGTGGTAATACACAAGCTGCTAACTTTAGTGGTATTTCAGTTTCAAAAGTCAAATTCTTTGTTTATGCTTATACAGGACTATTATCTGGTTTAGCTGGTGTAGTACTTGCTTCAAGAATGTATTCAGGTCAACCTACTGCCGGCACTGGTGCTGAAATGGATGCTATTGCAGCTGTAGTTGTTGGTGGTACATCAATGAGTGGTGGTAGTGGTAAAATCGGAGGCACTATTATTGGTGCTCTCATCATTGGATTCTTAAATAATGGGCTTAATTTAATGAATGTTAATTCATTCTGGCAATATGTAGTTAAAGGTACCGTTATATTATTAGCTGTATTTATTGACTTTTTAAGAAATAAAAACAAATAAAATTTAATAAACAAAAGAAGGGAAATATGTTAGTAAACCTTAATGAAGTACTAAACTATGCAAAAGAGAAACAAATAGCTATTGGAGCATTCAATGTTCCAAATTTTGAAAGTGCTCAAGCAATTATCGAAGCCGCAGAATCAAAAAATACACCAGTGATACTAAACTATGCGGGAGTACATGATTCTTTAATGAAAGTTGAAGATGCTGTAGTAATAATGTTGCATTTTGCAAAAAAATCAACTGTTCCTGTATGTGTACATCTTGATCATGGATCAAGCTTTGAAGCTTGTATAGAAGCAATTCGTCTAGGATTTACTTCTGTAATGATAGATGCTTCTGCGAAAAGTTTTGAAGAAAATATTGAAGAAACTAAAGCAGTTGTAAGAGCTGCGCACAGTGTCGGAGTTAGTGTAGAAGCAGAACTTGGCCATATATTAGCTTCAGATATTGGTATGGGTGAATGCAGTGAATCAGAAACTGTAGATAATTTTGATAGTGTTGAAGATATTTACACAAGTCCAAGTCTTGCAAAAGAATTCGTAGAAAAAACTGGTGTAGATTGTTTAGCAATAGCGTTTGGTACTGCTCATGGATTATATAAAGAAACTCCAAAATTAGATTTAGATAGAATAACTCAAATTAAAAAAGCTATTGATATACCATTTGTTATGCACGGAGGTTCTGGTTTATCTAAAAACGAGTTCCAGATTGCAATTAAAAATGGTGTTAGAAAAATTAATTATTATACATATATGACTTTATCAGGTGGAAAAGCTGTATATGATAAACTAAAATCATATAGTGAAGATGATAATATATTCTTCCATGAAATTCCTGTAATTGCTAAAAATGCAATGAAAGAAGATGTTGAAAAGGCCATTGGAGTATTTAGTTTTAATGAGTAAATCAATTTATGTAGTAGGACCTATCATTTTAGATATGCACTACTCAATAATTAAATATCCTGTTGAAAGTAATTTAACAACAATAACTGATACTAGTGCTTCCATCGGAGGTGCTGGTAATCTTATGATAGATTTAGCTAAATTAGATAATTCTATAAATATTGTTAGCAACAGTGTTATTGGCTGTGATGAAGCTGGAAAAACTATTCGAGATAAATTTAAACAATTCAATAATATTGATATATCTAATTTAACAGTATTAGATAATACTCCAGTAACTTATGTAATGGATTCAGAGTTAACAAAACAAAGAACTTTTTTCTTTAACCCCGCATCGAATAAAGAATTTGATATAGATCATATTATCTTAAAGGGAGATAAAGAAGATATTCTTCAAGTTGAATATATTGGTTTGATTGGGAAATTAATGGACAATGATGAGGAATATGGTTCGAAAATAGCACGACTACTTCATAATGCCCAATTAAGGGGAATGAAAACATCAATTGATATGGTTTCAAAAAATGATGAAAAAACTATTAACGTTGCAAGGAGTTCTTTAAAATATACAGACTATTGCATTGTTAATGAAACAGAGGCCGAATCTATTAGTGGTATAAAATTAAAAAATGAAAAAAATGAAATAATTGAAAACAATGTTATTAAAGCTTTGACTAAAATTAAGAAATTAGGGGTATCAACTTGGGTTGTTATACATTCTCAATTTATGAATTATGGTTTAGATTGCAAAAATAATAAAATCTATAAAGCTCAATCTCTCAATGTTCCTAGAAGTTATATAAAAGGTACTACTGGTGCTGGAGATGCATTTCTTTCAGGAATATTAATCTCAATAAAAAGAGATTATTCTCTCGATAAAGCTTTAAAAGTTGCTTGCTCTACAGCAGTTTGTTCTTTAGCTTCAGTTAATGGAACAGATGCAATGACAAATTATGATGATGTTATGAAATTATTTGATAAGTATTCTAAGGGATGTATTTATGAAGAGATCAGAGATTAATGATGTAATTAAAAGTTTTGAAAAACTATTAAATGAGTTTAAGGTTAGTGTTCCTCAATTTTGTAATTGGACAGTTGAAGAATGGAAAAAGAAAAATAATGAATATGATGAAATTAGAGATAATCAATTAGGTTGGGATATTACTGACTTTGGCTTAAATAATTTTAAAAAACTAGGGTTTTCTCTAATTACCCTTAGAAATGGTAATCAAAAGGATGAAAGATATAAAAAACCTTATGCTGAAAAATTATTAATGCTATTTGATGGTCAAAAAGCTCCTATGCATTATCATTCTTATAAATGTGAAGACATTATTAATCGTGGTGGAGGGACTCTTATTATTTCAGTATACAATGCTGAAAAAGATGGAAATCTTTCAAAAGAAGATGTAACTATTAATAGCGATGGTAGAAGTTATAAAGCTTCTGCAGGAACAAAAGTATATTTAAAACCTGGAGAAAGTATTACTATCTGGCCTTATCAATATCATGATTTTGCTGTTGAAGGCGGAGATGTTTTAATTGGTGAAGTATCAATGTGTAATGATGATGTAAATGATAACTTCTTCTTAAAACCTATTGGAAGATTCCCTGAAATTGAAGAAGATGAAAAACCCTACAGACTTCTTTGTAATGAATACCCTTATTATAATAAGTAAAATTTAAAAGTTAAGAATAAAAAAGAGCCATTTTTTAGAACAAATTCTAAATTAATAATGGCTCTTTTATTATATTCACTTTAACAATTAAAATTTCTTTAAATTAAAGCTTTTTACCACTATAAATAAGGTATTAAAACATAACAATACATGTTATATTTCTGACTTAAGAGGTATTTGTGAAAAATTATTTGATTTTAATATATGCTCTAATTGCAGCAGTTGGAAATGCATTTTTTGCATATGGACAAAAAAAAGCAACAGTAAGTAATTCCCTACTATTTGTGGCATTAAGTGCAATAATTTGTACAATTATCACATTTGCTATAATGCCATTGGTTCAAAAAGATATAAAAGTATTACAGTTAATTAAAGATAACTGGCCAATGATAATTATCAGTGGATTTGGATTAAGTCTAACTTATATAGGATTCAATCTACTATATAGCAATTTTGGAACAACAGCCTATATTTACTATGCAGTACTTAGTATTATAACTACTTCTTTTGTTGTGGGTATCATTATATTCCATGAAAAAATTAATATATATCACATATTAGCAATATTAACTGCATTAGCTACAATCATTTTGTTTACAATTGGTAATAAAGTTGGAAAAGGTTAATTAAAGATAATAGTATCTAATAAAGATAAAGATTTTTCATAATCTCTAATATCAAAATATTCATCAATAGTATGAATATTATACATCATGAACCCAAAAACAACACTATCGATTCCATTATAATTGATATTATTTGAATCCCCACCACCTTGGCTTGTTAATAGCTGAGGTGTAATTTTATTTTTTAAACAAGCTTGTTTAAATTTCTCAATAATCTTAGCATCTTCTTTTACATGATATCCATGATATTGAATTTCAAAATCTAATTCATATTTTACGTTTAATATCTTTGCCTCTTTTGAAACTATATTGGAAATAACATCTTTCCATTGAAGATATTTCTCATAATCTAAACTTCTTATTTCTGCTATCATAGTAGCTTCTTTTGTAACTACATTAGTTTGCTTTCCTCCAAATATCATTCCAATATTTGCAGTAGATTTATCATCAATTTGACCTTGAGGAAGTTTTGATATAATCTTTGAAATTGCTACAATTGCATTATTCCCGTCTTCTGGAGCTAATGCTGCATGAGAAGGTTTACCTATTACCTTTAGAGTATAACGAACTTTTGTAGGAGCTCTATTAATCACACTACCAACAGGACCTTCACCATCTAAATTATAATTTATTTTAGATTTAATATTTTTAAAATCAAATTTTTTAGAGCCTAAACATCCTAGCTCTTCTTGCACACTGAATAAAATTTCTAAACCTGAATGTAAATCTGGGTATTGTACAGCTTTTATTGCCATAAGTAGAGCAGCTGCAACACCTAATCTATCATCTCCTCCTAAAATATTATTTCCATCGGATTTATAAATATAACCATCTTTAATAATATTTAGAGAATTATTATGTTCAATATTTACAGTATCTAAATGTGCTGAAAGTAATATAGAATCACCTTCAAGCTTTCCTTCTATTGAAAAGAGAATTGGTGCACAGTTCCCCCCTTCAGGGATAGCTTGATCAAACACTCTATATTTAATCTTAAATTTCTTAGCTATATCTATAACATAATTTGACACAACTAGCTCCCTTTTTGAGGGAGCATTTAATTTAAGTAAATCTTCTAAAATTCCTCTAGAATTCATGAGCTTTTTGTTTATTAAGAATTACACAAGCATCTAAAGCAGCTTTAATACATTTTCTCTCTCCAACAAAAAACAATTCTTCTTTTTCAGCTAAAGTTGGTTGTTTTTCAAGATAAATATTAGAATCAGTTGAAACAACAGCTCCTGTTTTTACACCTCTCTTACTACCTACAATAAATAATATTGCAGCTTCTTGTTCAGCTGCCATAACTCCGGCATCAGTTAATTCTTTATTAAGGGCTTGATCTTGAACATAATAAGCATCTCTTGAGAAACCAATACCAACTCTATAATCAACTTTTTGATCTTCAATTGCTTCAACAAGAGCATTAGTTACATCTAAACTAGCAACAGCTGGGAATGGTGCTGGTAAATATACCATTGAAGTACCTTCACCTCTATATGATGCATTAATTACAACAGGAGTTCCAATTGGAATTTTTGGTTGTCTACCACCAGCAGAACCAACTCTAATAAATACTTTAGCACCAAGTTTAATTAACTCTTCAAAAGCTATGGAAGCTGCCGGTCCTCCAATTCCGGAAGAACATACTGTTATAGGAACACCCTTATATTCCCCAGTATATGTTACATATTCTCTATTTTCAGCAAGCTTTGTTGCATTATCCATTTGGTCAACAATTCTTTTTACTCTACCAGGGTCCCCAGGGATAATTACATAAGGGGCAATATCTCCTAAACCACAACGTATATGTTTTAAAATTTCTTTCTTTTCAGCCATATTTAACTCCTATTTTCTCTCAATCATTATTTTATCACTAGCAATAGCGAAATATACATCTTTTCTATTTACTACATCAATATTTTGAGAAATTGCTCTAATTTCAATATCATTATAAGATAAAGCATAACTACTTGCATTACCTTGATAATTAGCATAATTTAAAGTTGCTAAAATACTATTATCAATTTTCTTATTTGAGATTAAAGTATCTTCAGGTCTAAATAATAATTTTATTTCATCACCTTTATTTAATGATTTTGTATCGATATTTTGAACTCTTGAAATAACTAATTCATTGCCATTAACATCTACAAGAACATTTCCTTTATCATCACATTTTACAAAACTTGCATCTAAGGAATTATCAAAACCTACAAACTTAGCAACAAATTGGGTTGCTGGTTTTTCATAAATCTCTTCAGGTGTACCCATTTGTTCAATATTACCTTCATTCATTACAATAATTTTTGAAGATAAACTTAAAGCTTCAATTTGATCATGAGTAACATATATCATAGTAATACCTAATTGATGTTGTAATCTACTAAGTTCAGCTCTCATTTCATCACGTAATTTAGCATCAAGATTTGATAAAGGTTCATCTAATAATAGCAAATTAGGTTCAATAACAAGAGACCTTGCTAATGCAACACGTTGTCTTTGTCCACCTGATAAATTAGCAGGCAATCTTTCTTCAAATCCTGTTAAAGATACTAATTCTAAAACATTTTTTATTTTTTCTGCAATTACATCTTTCGCAACTTTACGTCTTTTTAGTCCATATGCTACATTCTCATAAACACTTAAATGAGGAAAAAGTGCATATGTTTGAAAAACTAATCCAATATTTCTTTTATTAGGAGGTAATTTAGTAACATCTTTTCCATCAATAATTACTTGTCCTTTTTCAGGAGAAATAAAACCTGCAATAGTTCTAAGAGTTGTAGTTTTCCCACAACCAGAAGGTCCTAAAAGAGATATTAGTTCACCTCTCTCTACTTCTAAATGAAAATCTTTTAAGATAGGAGAGCCTTTAACATATCCTGCATCTATATTCTTTAATTCTATATAAGCCATAATCTAATCCTTTTACATATATTTTGATATACCAAGTACTTTCTCAGCAGTTTGAACAATAATTACTGTTAAAACAATTATTATACTAGACAATGCTGAAATAGTAGGGTCATAATAATATTCCATATAAACTAGCATCTGAATTGGAAGGGTTGAAACCCCTGGTCCAGTTAAGAATAAAGATATCGGTACATTATTAAATGAAGTTATAAATGCTAAAATAAATGCAGCAACTACTCCTGCTTGAATATTAGGAAAAACTACTCTAAAGAAAGCTCCCAAAGGACTAGATCCCAAACTTACAGCAGCTTCTTCTACACTTAAATCAAAGTTTCTCAAACTAGCTGATACAACTCTAACAGTATAAGGAAATAGTATTGCTGTATGACCTAAATATAATCCAAGTGTAATCGGAACTTGTGCTACATAAACAAAGAATCTAAGTAGAGCAAACCCTATAACTAATCCTGGAATAATTGCAGGAGAAGAAAATAATAATTCTACAACATTCTTACCTCTATAATTATATCTAACATTAAGATAAGCTACAGGAATACCTATTATCAATGCTGTTAAAGTAGCTAGTGCTCCAACTTTCAAACTAATTAAGAAAGTAGTTTTAAACATATCAACGGAAAATACTTTTTGGTACCATTGAAATGAAAAACCTTTTGGTGGAAATTTCATAACTGCTGTTTCATTAAAGGATGAGATTATAATGATAATAAAAGGTCCAATTAAAAATATAACAGCTAAAATAACAATAAAAATTAGAAATTTTGATTTTTTCATTACATATTCCTTGGTCTAAAGGCTCTAATTCCATTATATAAAACAAGAGTCGTAATTATCATAATAACTGCAATAACAGTTGCAGCTTCCCAATTCATTAGAACAAGTGCTTGTTCTCTCATCAATGTTGACAAGGTTAATACATTTGCACCACCTAAGATTGCTGGAGTTACATATGCTGTAAAACAACCAGTAAATACTAAAGTGATTCCCATAATTAAACCTTCAAAAGATAATGGAATTACTACTCTAAAGAAAACACCTAATTTATTAGACCCTAATGAAAGAGCGGCCTCTTCAACTTCATCACTAACATTTTCAAGAGAAGAACTAACCGTTAAAATTAAAATTGGCATAAATAATTGAAGAAGTCCAACAATAATTGCACCTTCTGTATAAAGCAATCTTGTAGGTTCAGGGATTATATTAAGTGCAGTTAAAACTACATTAACAATTCCATATTTTCCTAAGATTACAATCCATGCATATGTTCTAGCAACAGGACTTGTCATTAATGGTAAAATAATAATTGTAGTTAATAAAGATTTTCTTTTTGCTGGTAACTTAGAAATAAAGTAAGCTGTAGGATATCCAATTACAACAGCAATTGGAGTAACAATTAAAGCCATTCTTAATGTCCTAAGAAAAACTAATTGAAATTGATCATTTCTTAATACATCAAAATATCTAATTAAAGTTACTTGCCCTTGTTCACCTTGAAAACTTTCTTTTAAAACATAGAACAAAGGCATAAAAAAGAAAATCAATAAAAAAACAAAACCAGGTCCTGCTAGTAATAGTAAAGTTTTTTTTGATTTTAAAGGATTCATATTACCTCTTAAACAGCAAGCAGAATAACTTCTGCTTGCTATATAAATTTTTACTTATTTTTTATTTTGAAAAAATACTATTCCAACGATTAATCCATGCTTCTTGATTAGCTGCAATTTCTGCTTCATCAAAGAAATGTAAACTACTTACTAATTCTTCACCATAAGCTAAATTAGCTGCAATTTCTGCAGGTACTTCAACATCGGTTCTTACAGGTGAATCAATTAAATCCATTGCTTCATTATATTGAACATCGTATGAAATTAACCAGTTAATAAATTCATTTGCTAATGCTTCGTTTTTAGTACCAGCACCAACTGAAGCAACTGAGAAAGTTCCAGGTAATCCTTCTTCAGGAATTGCTTTAGCAACATCTAGACCAGTTGCGGCAATTGTACCCCAAGCAAAAGATGAGAAAGGTGCAATATAAACTTCTTCTTGGCTAATTAATGTGTTTAATTCTGAAGATCTACCATATGCTGTAATTAAATTAGGAGCTAATTCTTCTAGTTTTTGCCAACCTACTTCAGTATCTGTAAAATCACCAGTATATGCTTTTGTTAACATATAAATAAATGCTGGACCATAGGTTGTAGTAATTTTTGGAATTGAAACAGTACCTGCATAATCCGGGTTTAATAAATCACTCCAACTAGTTACTTCATCACATTTATCTGTTCTATAAAATAAACCTAAATTTGATAGAGCATAACCAATACCATAGTTTCCACCAATAGGATCTTTTGCTTGATCCATTATAGCATCAAGATTAGTAATAGCTGCTGCATCATAAGGTTTAATTACTCCAGCTTCTTTAGCTTTATAAGTATGAGAACCAGCAAATAAAGCTACATCAACTACAGGATTAGCTTTTCTAGCTACCATTTTTGTAAGTCTGTCTGAGTTATTACCAGTTTCAACAACAATTTCACAACCGTATTTTTCTTCAAAAGGAGTTATGATGTTCTTTTCTAAAACATCCATATTATAACCCCACATTGAAACTGTTAATGTTTTTCCTTCATAAGGATTATCGCTAGCAACTTCTTCTTTGCTACCTTGAGCAAATAAAGTTCCAAAAGAAGCAATTAAGACAACACTTAATAAAATAAATTTTTTCATATTTTCCCTCCATAGGTGTTAAACGCTTAACTGTATGTAATCATGATAAGTCAATTATGTCAACTTTTTTTTACAAGTTTTTCAACAATTTTATTGACAACTGTATCATTCTGTGTAATTAATTAGTTAATCGCTTAATCAAAAGAAGGCAAATATAATGGGTACATTAAAAGACGTAGCAAATGAAGTTGGGATTTCCTCAGCTTCAGTTTCTATCTATTTAAATAACAAAAATACAACTCGTGTAAGTGAAAAAACAAAACATAAAATTGATGAGGCAGTAAAAAAACATAATTATAGCGTTAATATCTTTGCAAGATCTCTTGCAACCTCTAAGTCGAAGCTTGTTGGAATATTAATACCAACTTCCCAACCTTTTTTCTTAAATGAATACACAAATGAATTATTATCAGGTATACAAAGTAAATTAGCTGAATATGGATATGGGATCGTATTTCTTCCAGCCAATAAGAAATCATCTGTTGAAATAATTGAAGAACAACTTAAAAGAAGTGTTGGCTGTGACGGCTATATAGTATTTTCAACAGGTTTTTGCAGTAAAGAACAAATGGAAAAAAATGTTATTAATGTTCAAAATTTAAATCTACCTTTAGTCACTTTAAATATCCCAAAGTTAAAAACTAATAATAATCAGGTCTTAATTCCAGGACTTCACTTTCCAACTGGAATAGAATATTTAGTAAAAAAAGGGCATAAAAAAATAATCACAATTTTAGGAAGAAAAAATGGATATAATTCTCAAATATTATATAAAAATACAGTTAAATTATTTGAAGAATTAGGACTTGAAGATAATATCAATAAAATATATTTTGGTGACTACGAAGCTACAAAATCTACTGAAGTAGCTCTTCAAGCTTTAGAAGAACAAGAAGACGCTACTGCAATATGTTGTATGAGTGATGTTATGGCTTTAGGTTCAATTAATGCTTGTAGAATGTTAGACTTAAATATACCTGAAGATATTTCAATAATTGGAAGAAATAATTCTGAAGTATCAAAACTATCATATCCAAGAATTACAACTGTGGACTTAATGATGAAACAATCGGGTAGAGCCGCGGCTTCTATGCTACATGAGTCAATTAATGGAGAAAAAGCAATCCAACAAATTATTATTAACGATATAGTAGTTGAAGGTGATTCAGTTAAGGAAATAAACAAATGAAAATTGATTTGATATTAAAAAATGCAAATATTTACAATGTATTTATTAACAAATGGGTGCATTCAGATTTATGGATTTTAAACAAAAAAATATTATATATTGGAGATTCCTCTAAATATGATATAAATGCTAATCAAATTATTGATGTTAAAAACAAATATATTATACCTTCCTTTATAGATATACACATGCATATTGAAAGTTCTCTCTGTACACCAAAGATTTTTGCTCAAGAAGTAATCAAACATGGAATTACAACAGTAGTTGCTGAACCTCATGAAATGGCTAATGTATTTGGCAAAGAAGGCATTTCAAAAATGATTGAACAATCCAAAAATCCATATATCGATATTTTCTACGGACTCCCAAGTTCTGTTCCTTCAACCTCCTATGATTTAGAAAACAATGGAGGAGAAATAACAAGTAAAGAAATAGATGAATTAATGAAAAAATATAAAGAAGTTATTTGCTTAGGTGAGGTAATGCAATATAGAACTTTCATTAATGAATTTGAAGATATAGCCATCAATAACAAGGAAAATAAAACAATAGAATTAATAAATAGTGTCCAAGAAAACAACCAATTATTTGCAATAGAAGGACACTGTCCTTCTGTTACTGATTTAGACTTGGCTTCCTTATTATATTTAGGAGTAAATTCAGATCATTGCCTTCAAACCCCTGAAAGCATGATTAATCGTTTTGAACAAGGTATGTTTGTTGAACTACAAGATAAATCGATTATAAAAGAAAATATTGATTTATTAATAAACGGGAAATATAGAGGATTATATAGCTTTGTAACTGATGATTGCCCCCCTAATATTATTGTTGAAAAAGGACATTTAGAAAATATTATAAGAAAAGCAATAGAATTTGGACTTCCTTTCGAAGAGGCAATAACAGCAGGATCCTATTCTCCAGCAAAAAGAATAGGATTTAGAGACAGAGGAGCTATTGCCCCAGGATTCATTGCTGATTTTTTAATTATTGATAAATTAGATAAAGACTTTAATATTGAAGAAGTATATAAAAGTGGATTAAAAATAGATTTAAAAAATAGAATAGATAAATCATTAGAAAAAAATTTCCCAGATAATTTTTATAATAGTATAAATGTACATAAAAATTTTAATATCCAAGATGCTCTTACAATAAAAGTTAAAGAAAATAAAACTCATAGTGTAAAAGTAATGAGAAAAAATTCTAAATCAACATATACTGATTTAATAGAAAGAAGTCTTAATACAAAAAATAATGAATTAGATTGGGAATATAAAGATACGAATTTAGTTCTATCCATTAATAGATATAATAAAAATACCTTTGGGTGTGGATTTATGGATGGAACTTGCATAAAAAATGGAGCTTTTTGCTCCTCACATGCTCATGATTCTCACAACATATTATTAATTGGTGATAATAAAAAAGATTTGGAATTAGCATATAATAGATTACTAGAAATTCAAGGTGGTATAATTTTGGTTTCTAATGGAAAAATTATTAATGAGATCCCTTTATCAGTTGCTGGAATAATCTCTGAAATCAATATGAATGATTTATCAAAAATGGTTATTGATTTACAAAACAACTTAGTAAAATATGGTGTAGAACATGCTAATCCGCTGATGAGTTTAACTACAATTTCTCTTCCTGTAAGTCCTAATATCAAAATTTCTGATAAAGGTATAATTGATGTTAGAACTCAAAAAATAATTGATTTATTCAACTAAAATTAGAAGGCTATAGATTATAAACAATAATCTATAGCCATATAAACTAGAATAAAATCTTTATTATAGCATCTTTTTACAACTATCAACAATATTTTCTACTGTAATACCATTTTTAGCTAATAAACTTTCATAAGGTGCTGATTCGCCAAATTGATCTTGAATACCAATTCTTTTAAATTTACAACCACCTGTTTCAGCAACAACTTCAGCAACAGCACTGCCTAGACCGTTAATAATATTATGATCTTCTACTGTTACAATACCTTTTGTTTCTTTGATAGCTTTTAATATTGCATCTTTATCTAATGGTTTAATTGTATGCATATCTAACAATCTTACTGACACACCTTCTTTTTCTAATTGTTGTGCAGCTAAAACACCTTTAGATAAAATATCACCAGTACAAATAATAGTTACATCATCCCCTTTATTTAATTCAACAGCTTTACCAATTTCTAATTCTACATCACTTGTATAAATTGAAGGAACTGCATCACGAGTAAATCTTAAATAAACAGGACCATCATATTTTGCACTCGCTTTAACAAGTTTAAGAGCTGAGTCAAAATCTGCTGGAGCTACAATAGTCATATTAGGAACGCATCTAAACAAACCCATATCCTCAATACCTTGGTGAGAAGCTCCATCATTTGCAGGAGTAAATCCACCATGAGAACATGCGATTTTTACATTTAAATGAGGATAGCATACTTCTTGTCTAATTTGTTCTAACATTCTCATAGAACCAAAAACAGCATATGTTGTAACAAAAGGAATTTTACCTGTTGTTGCTAAACCTGCCCCAACACCTAATGCATTTTGTTCTGCAATACCAACATTAACATGTTGATTAGGAAATTGTTGACTAAAAGGAACAGTTTTACAAGATTTACCAATATCACAATCTACTACATAAATATTTGAATCATTAGCTGCTAATTCTAACATAGCTTGACCATAAGCTTCACGGGTTGGTTTTCCTTCTCTTATTTGCATACCAATCCTCCTTTAACTTCTTTTAGTGCGATTTCAAATTCTTCATCATTTGGAGCTACACCATGCCATGCAACAACATCTTCCATGAATGATACACCTCTACCTTTTGTTGTATGAGCAACAATAGCATGTGGTTTAGTTGTTTCTGAAACTCTGATTTTATCTAATGCTTCAACAATATCTTCCATTTTATGACCATCAATATCTTGTGTTTCACAACCAAAAGCATCAAGTTTCTTTGCTAAATCTCTTGAAGGCATTACAACTTCACAAATATTATCATTTTGCAATCTGTTTTGATCAACTATAATAACAAGATTATTTAATTCATATTTGCTAGCAGTTTCTACAGCTTCCCAAACTTGACCTTCATTACATTCTCCGTCCCCTAATACACAGAAAACACGGTAATCTTTTTTATCTCTTTTAGCAGCTAGTGCCATTCCAACAGCAACTGAAATACCTTGGCCTAATGAACCAGTAGAAATATCAATACCAGGACAGCGTTTCATATCTGGATGACCTTGTAAAATAGATCCTTCTTTTCTTAATGTATATATATTGTCATAATCGAAATATTCTTTAAGAGCTAAACAAGAATATTGTACTGGGCAAGCATGACCTTTAGATAAAACGAATCTATCTCTATCTTCCCATTTTGGGTCTTTAGGGTTGATATTTAACTCATCAAAATACAATGCAGTTAATATGTCAGCAGAAGATAAAGATCCACCTGGATGACCAGATTGAGCTTTATGTATCATTGTCAGAATTGTAGTTCTAACTTCAATAGCTTTTTCCTTGAGAAATTCAACAGAATTATTTTGTCTCATAGGGTAGCCTCCTTAAAAAGAATACAAAGTTTTTTATTTTTTACTGAAATCATTGTAACACACATTAATAATCCTGTCATTAAAAAAATTCTGTATACAAGATTTTTTTTCTTGACTTTTCTTCTTATTCCTATAAACTAAGGATAAGTACTATATTTAAGAGGTAAAAATTATGAAAATTGTTGTATTAGATGGATACACTTTAAACCCTGGCGACCTAGATTGGAAAAACCTAGAAGCTCTTGGCGAAACAGTAATTTATGATAGAACTGAGAATTGCGATATTGTTTCTAGAATCGGTGATGCAGAAATTGTATTAACAAATAAAACTCCTTTAAAAGAAGAAACTTTTAAAGCATGTCCAAACATGAAATATGTTGGTGTTTTAGCTACAGGATATAATGTTGTAGATGTAAATAGTGCAAAAGAATATGGAGTAACAGTCACAAACATACCAACATATGGAACAACAGCAGTTTCACAATTTGTTTTTGCTCTTTTATTAGAACTTTGTCATCATGTTGGTCATCATAGTAACAGAGTAGCACAAGGAGCTTGGGCTTCATGTATTGATTTTTGCTTTTGGGATTATCCACTTGTAGAATTATATGGCAAAACTATTGGTATTATTGGATTTGGTAGAATTGGCCATCAAACTAGCTTAATTGCTAGAGGATTTGGCATGAAAGTTCTTGCTTTTGATTCATATATTAATAAAGAATGGGAAAAAGAAGGCGTTGAATATGTATCACTTGATAAATTATTAGAAGACAGTGATGTAATTTCTCTTCATTGCCCATTATTCCCTGAAACTGAAAAAATTATTAACAACGACACAATAAAGAAAATGAAAGATGGTGTAAAAATCATCAACACATCTCGTGGACCATTAATTGACGAAGATGCTTTATATGAAGCATTAGAAAGCGGAAAAGTTAGTGGAGCTGCAATGGATGTATTAACAGTGGAACCTCCTACAGGACATAATAGACTTTCAACTCATCCAAATTGCATAGTAACTCCTCACATTGCATGGGCTCCTAAAGAATCAAGAGGGAGATTATTGGATATTGCAGTTGATAATGTTAAGCAATTCATTAACACCACTCCTGTTAATGTTGTAAATAAATAATCCTTTTCTTTATTTAACTTTTGCCAAGGTATTTTTATAAATATCTTGGCATTTTTTTACTCTTAAGAAATAAATAGTCTACGTTTCTTTTTGTTTTCTATTTTTAGGATTCAATTCTTTATATTTTATTAGAAGAGAAGAAAATAAAGATAATATTCCCTCATATTTTTACTTTTTTTAGCAAATTCGAAAACATTTTTTAAAATTTAATAATATATAGTATAAGTATTATTTATGTAAATCCTTATATTATATATATT
>NPIF01000165.1_pt3 | contig 46620 bp, 38 predicted proteins | sample 8637461 | NCBI WGS metagenome assembly NPIF01 (sample SAMN07420641, study PRJNA396082) | bioreactor metagenome | isolation source: sample BR12 brine-fed electro-methanogenic bioreactor BR | place: Japan: Kochi | collected 2016-12-09
GGCGACTTGGCGGGGGCCCTGGTACGCTGTCGCGATGCGTTTGGCATTCTCGTGAAAGTGATGGGGGTCCGCGGGGAGGGCACTCTCACTGTTGCTCGAAACCTTCTGCGTGCCGGCGGGGATCCCGTGGCGGTGGCTCGGGAGGTTGCCGGGGATGCGGTGGCCGAGGAGCTGCGGGCGGCGCTGGAGGAATCCGGGGACCTGCCGGCCGGGGCGGGCAGTGGTTGAGTCGCGGTGTTGTGTGTGGCGGGCTGGTGTCGGATTCATCGTGGTCGATGGATCCGGACAAGCCGCTGAAGCCCAACTACACGGAGACGTTCGGCTGCAAGATGGACGACGCCCCGTCGGACTGGTCCGGCGCAGTTGACGTGGTGATTTACGACATCGAATTCACTGAGTGATAATTACACGACAGGAAGCGTGAGACTATTCCGCATCTGTCCTGGAGATTTCGAGATGCAAAGCAAAATGCCCAAACTCCTAAGGTGCTTAGTAGTCTGCTTGATCCCCAGTCTATTTATGGAATGCAATGCTCAGCAAGAGAATAATGATGGCGTCGAACTAACGCCGGAAACCGTCGTGGTGAGCGACAGCAGCTCATTTCGCGTGGAGCGCATGGGTGATGATAGTCTGTTGCTTAAGTCCTCTCGCGACATTTCCAAGGTTGCCGCGGGCACCATCGTTGTAGGCGAGCACAACGGTACGAGGTACCTTCGCAAAGTTGTCAGCACGCAAGTCAATTCCGACGGAACAATGAGCGCAAGGACGGAGCAGGCCTCTTTGGATGAGGCAATCAATGTTGGCTCTGTCAGCGTTTCCGAGAAAGTGCGATTCTCTGGAGGTGACTCTATCGCCAACGAACGCATTACTGGTTTCGCGAAAGTGGTGGACAAATCGGATTATGCAGTTCTACATCGGACGGATATTGATATTTTGCTCAACAAGTTGCAAGTTGATTTTGATCCTGATGTCAACTTGGAATTGGAATACCGTCGCGGACTTCAGAAGTTCCGTGCTGTTGTCAGCGGCCGACTAGACGTTGATCTCCAGGCTGGAATCGCGATCGGGCAACCGTTTGTTGACGTCGAGTTTGCAAAGGAGGTCGATGAAATACCTGGAACCCCTATCTACTTTTCTATCGGCGTGGTTCCGGTTGAGGTGCTGCCTGTTCTTGAGGTAAGCGTAGGTGTGCGGGCCCATGCCAACGCAAGCGGCGAAGCTCGCTGCGAAGCGGGACTCAGCCTGACTGCAACGACCGGCGTAGAGTTTGCCGATGGCGAGTGGTCACTAATCGGTGACACTATGCGAGAATTCCGGTCGCCCAAATTGACCTACGAAATCGCTGGCGAAGCAGACATTCAGGTTTTTGCACGAGTTCAAGTTGTCTTCAAATTCTACCGGGTTGCAGGTCCGTACATAGGTGTCACAGGCGGCCTTGGCTTTGATACAACCACAACATCAGCGGCAAATGATAGCATCGACTGGCAACTCTATTGGGCCTTGGAGGGAGTCGCAGGCGGAAAGGTAAAGGTACTGAGTAAACGACTGGTTGACATTGATTTCGAATTATTCGAGATACGATCTGTGCTCTCGGAAGGCTCTCTGGCCTTACCTTGCATGGCCGATTCAGATTGCGATGATGGTAAGTTTTGCACTGGCGAAGAAAAGTGCCTTCAGGGCATCTGTACACCAGGTGAATTTCCATGTACCCCATTGCTTATGTGCGATGAGCTGATAGGCGGTTGTGTCGAATGCATCGACGAGGACGATTGCGGTAGCGGAACTCAGTGCATTGACGGCGAATGCAAGTCGGACAGTGCCTGTACGACTGATGCTGATTGCAATGATGGCAGATTCTGTAATGGGCAAGAAGAGTGTCTCTACGGGACCTGCCAAGCCGGGCCGGCACCCTGCTCGGTCAATTGTGACGAATCGCTCGATAGATGTGTCGCCTGTTTAACCAATGATGACTGCGATGACGACTTATACTGCAACGGCGCGGAGCTGTGCGTCGACGACGAATGCGTAGGTGGCGTGGCCCCTTGTGCATCTGGCCAAACATGCAACGAAGCTGATCGGACATGTATTCAACCACCCCTGAATGAACCGACCATCGTCCTCGATCTTGGCGCTGGTGTAGAAATTGAGCTCAGTGCAATCTCGGCCGGCTCATTCGCCATGGGGGACAGCACATACGGATACTCTAATGAAACGCCGGTGCACTCGGTGCAGATTACAGCCCCTTTCTACATAGGCAAATATGAGATCACGCAGGCACAGTGGTTAGCTGTCATGCCCAACAACCCCTCGTTCAACACACAGTGGGCAGATCTTCCCGTAGACGACGTGTCCTGGGAAGAAGCAATGGAGTATTGCAATACGCTTAGCTTGATGGTTGGACGCACGGTAAGGCTGCCAACGGAGGCTGAATGGGAGTATTGTTGTAGAGCGGGTACCTCTACAACTTATTCTTTTGGCGACTCAGATGCGAATTTGGGTGAGTATGCTTGGCACATTGACAATACGCCAACCCTATACAAGACGCAACGCGTTGGGATAAAAGAGCATAATGCGTGGTCCCTGTATGACATGCATGGTAACGTATCAGAGTGGTGCGCCGATTGGTATGGTGAGACCTACTACCAAGTGTCCCCTAAGAACGATCCCCAAGGCCCGAATGGAGGGACAGGGCGCGTGCTGCGGGGAGGATCGGCATGCGCATCTTCCGATGCGCACCGTTCAGCGGGACGGTCATGGGGAGAGCCATGGTGGAGCAGCCCTTGCTCAGGCTTTCGGATTGTCCTTGAAGCGGATTAACGAGATTTGGCTAAAGTGCACCACCCCCTTGGGGATCATGGCGCAATGATATACGGAAAACGGAATGCTGCTTGCGCCGATTTTATGGGAGCCCTCGACGTCGTGAGGGGGCCACAAGTCGTTGATAGCCCAACCAGTGATAGATGGTGAGGGGCGTATTGTAGCAGGAGATGTGGACTAGCGAGTGCTTTAGCCGTTAGCGCAGCATTTCCAAAAGTTGCTGCTTTGTTGCGATGGGGTTCATCTTTTCCTTTGGTAAGCTGCCTAACCGGCTTCCTGCCATGGAAAAGGAGTGGTACCTGGATAGGCCTTCGTATATTCGGCAAGCTCGTCTGCGTCGAGAGCATACCACTCGTCATATGGGTACCGGCGGAAAAACTCGGCGATTCGCTCGCGGAAATGTTGGTTTGCAACTAAGTTGAGACGTCCACGGCGGAGCGGGCGCAGTTGTTCAAGGTCGCTACGAGGTACACGTAGAGTAACCAAGAAGTCAACTGCCATCTTATCAGAGAACCCGAGTTGTTCGTCGGGAGGCAGATAGAACCACTTCTGGTTAATTCGTGCGTGCTGCGTTAGGATGCGCATCCATTTTTTTGGAGCGGTCGTTTGTGCACTCATCCTCTCAACTTCTCGAAATGCCTGGATCTCGCAGAGTGTAATGTCGCGACTTCGCGAAGCATCACAGTCTTGCGTCGCAACAATAGCCGCGACTGGGCGAATCGGCACAATTATGTTCGTTGCCTGACCTGCCGATGCAAGATCCTCCCAGGGCACCACCCTTTCGCCGGCATCGTCTGCTACAATCATCTGTGTTAAGGAAATTTCAATCCTCGGCAAAGAATGGAAAATATCCCCTTGGCGGATAGGCATGGTGGGTGAAACATGCTCGTAAATCATCCTTCCCATTCCCAGTCAATGCTGATTTGCGCTTCTCGCTGAGCGATGTCGAGTCGCTCGCGCTCGGCACGCTGCAAGATGGATCGGGCAATGGCGAGCGCCTCATCGCGCGAAAGGTGACGGTTGCTTGCAAGGCCGATAACAATGTACCGATTCGATTGGGTTTCGCGTCGACGGTCCGGTAACCAAGGATCCGCCATAGATGTGATAGGAGATACTGCTAAGACAAGTGCCAGCCCGAATGGTCGCAGCAGACTTCTTCTCGGTACCGCGCGGGAAGATTGGGCCTCCGTGGGCTCCTCAATATGCCAAGGTCCGCTAGCGGTACTCTGGCTTGTTGTATCTGTCATCCGGTCGCTAAAAACGCGCATATCTGAGTCATTCACCTTTGAACTCCTCGTGGAGTTTTCCATCAATCATTTTGAAGAACCAGTCATTGACAAGCTTGTGGCCATTGTCGATCCAGTTTTCAAAAGCGGACGGCATCGGTGGTATATCCGGACCACCGGCCTCGACCGTCGTCTCCCATATGACTGCGGGGTTGTTGCTACGTTGGCCGGTTGCCAACTTCAGGTGAATTAGTCCCCGCGGTGCTTGGCACCTGTAGGTCATCTGCGATTGCACGTTGATCGGAAGTTCCTTAACTTGGGTGCCGTCGAAGAGGTTAGTCGGCAGGGCAATAGAGACCTTAAGATTTTCTTGAAGGAAATCGAGGACGCTATTGGAAGTATAGTCAAATTCGACAGCGTCCACGTACCGCAAGGCCAAGTGAGTAGGCACCAATTCGTGCTGTGGCGGATACGCGGCGTACAGCGTGGCGATTGCGTTCGTCACACGAACGCGGAAATCTTCCCATCGGTAACTGCACGTATCGTTCACAGTGAGCACGCCGGGGCCAATCTGGATCAAGGGCCAAGCGTCGCTTGCTTTTCGAAATCGATGCTGGACAAGATGAGGCGCCATTTCGTCGGGTATGTTCGCTGAAGGAAGCTGCTCATGAAACGGATACTCGTCTTTAAAGCGATCAAAAAGGCATCCAATCAAGAGGCGATAATGAGGATCAATCTGTTCTCCGGGTCGCATCATCTGCCGGCCCCACCGGATTTCAAATATCGCCTCAACAAGCGGCTTGTTTTGAAGCTCCCGTGAACTCATAAATCTCTCGGTCCTAGATATTGTTGCTTATTGTGCCAGCCATAGCCGTGGAAACCAAGCAACATCTGACGTTTGATGTGATGCGAGCAGGCCGACGACCGTGCAACTTGCTTTTTCGAGCCGCGCTGCCTTGAACCTTCTCCCCACTGCCGCCATTCAACGGAAACCTGCGAACCCACTTAACAGCAGGAACCTTATTATTCCATCGATCGCGCTGCAAATTGTCAACGCCAATGGCACGGAGCTCGGGCATGTACGGGCAAATACGGATACCAAATCCGCGGAATTCCCTTGACTGGACCTAACAGAACCCTTACATTGATCCGCGATCGGCTGGGAGGCCGATACCCGCCACATGGTCGGGGCTGCGGGGGTCATGGAATCGCTTGCCCATGGATGGGCGACGCAGCCGGGATTGTGGCGTCGTTGTCTCTCGACTAGCCGGGCCGTTGGCTGTGCTCCTGGCCGTGATCGCCGTGGTGCAGGATTGTCCGGCCCGCTGCGGTCCGGTTGTGGCGGCGCCGCTGCATCCTTCCATCCTGGGCGTATTCGCCGTTGCCGCCGCGCCGTTTGCCGCCGCGCGGTTTGCCGACGGCCAATCCCCGGTCGTCAGCCCCGTTCCACGCCTCGTCGCACGTCTCGATAATCCGGTGGCCATTGTACCGGCGAGAGTGCGCCCCCGCCAAGCCCCGATATAGGATATGCCCACCCGCCCCCCCTCGACCCGCAACCCTCCCCAGCGTCACCCGCCGGCCAGCGTCCGCCAACCCTCCCCCAACTCCAGCCTCCGACCCCGAACCTTTCAGCGTTCAGCACTCAGCATTCAGCATTCAACCCCAGCCGCCAGCAGCGGATAGCCGATAGCTGACAGCCAAGAGCTAAGAGCTAACAGCTAGCAGCTAATCCATCCCTCAACCCCAGATTTTTCCGCGTTTTTGATAGCGCCAGACGGCCTGGATAGATCTCCGCGCGTTCTAGAGGGTGGAGGCGGAGCCATACCGGAGAGAGAGGTGAAGGTTGGACAGGTGAGCAAGCGCAAGCCAGCCCCCGCCCGGCGCCGCCACCAACGCCCGACGATCGTCCGGTCGAAGGCCCGCGCGGGTTGAGCGGTATGCGTCCGGGAGCAGCGCACGTGCAGCAAGTGCGCTGCTCCCGGACGCGATGAGCTGGCTACTGGCCGTAGCCGAAGGCGGCCTGGAGCTTGGCGAAATCTCGCAGGTCGACGTGGGTGTCGCGGTTGAGATCGGCGTCGTGGCAACCGGACACGACCTCCACGCCAGCGCCGGTGAGGCAGTCTTCCAGCAACGCCAGATCGTCCAGGTCCACGTCGCCGTCACCGTCGATGTCGCCCGGCTGAAGCTGCCCGTACACCTCGATCTCGTTGAGGGCACAGCCGTCGGGCGTCGCGCCCGCGAGGGCATACAGCCGGATGTAGCGGCCGACGGCCGTCAGGCCGAAAGTTTCCACGCCGCCGGCGCCGCTGGCGGTGCTGTGCAGGGTGGCCCAGGTCGACGCGTCATCGGAGACCTCGAGGTCGTATTCCAAGGCGTACGCCGCGGCCCAGTTGAGCACGACCTGGTCGATCTCGTAACGCGCGCCGAGGTCGATCTCGATCCATTGCGGGTCGCCGGGCTCGCTCGCCCAGGTGGTGGCCGCGTCGCCATCGACGGCCAGCTCGCCGGTCATCAGCCCGCCGGCCGAGGTCAACGCGACGTCGTCGTAGTGGATCGTGGCGCTCGCTCCGGAAATCGCGCCGGCCGCCACGCGAAGCATGATCAAGGCCTTGTCGGCGTTGGCCGGAGCGACGACATTGGTAAAGCCAAACTGGGCGTAGGTTTCAGAAATCTGGTTGCCGATGTCGAGGTAGCCCGTACCGCCCACGACCGCGCCGGCCGCGTTCAGCCACTGCATGTTCAACTGCACCACCACGCTGGCCCCCAGCGCACCGTCCCGACGAACCTGGGCGAGCAGGTCGTACGTTTGGCCCGGCGTCACCGAGCCGTCCGGCGTAATCTGCTGCCCCAGGGCGGCCGGTCCGCCGTTGGAGGCGCCGACCACGTGGAGGCTCAGATGCCAGTCGCCGCTGTAGGGATGGGTGTTGTCGCGCGTCACCGTGGCCACCGAGCTGCCGCCGGGGTACTCCAGTTCCGACCAGTTGTCCGCATCCGTTCCCGACCCCGACTCGAAGCCGCCGTTGAGCACCAGCAACTGGCCGATGGACGAGGAGGTTGTCACTGGTTTGCCCAGGGCGATGTTCCGCAGCGGATTGGTCACCACGACCTGCACCTGGTCGCTGTCGGTCAGCCCGTCGTTGTCGGTGACGGTGAGTTCAAAGACATACGTACCTTCATAGAGATCCTCGACGACAGTCGTGGCCGACGCCGGGCTGGCGATGGTGGCCGTCGCCGGACCGCTCACCTGCGTCCAGGCATAGAAGTCAATGGTTCCGTCCGCGTCCGAGCCCGATCCGGTGAGGGTCGCGCTGTCGATGGGCAGGGCGATTTCCTGGTCGTCGCCGGCGTCGGCGGTGGGTTCCGGCGTGGCCACCGTCACCGTGACGCGGTCGGCGTCGGTGAGGCCTTCATCATCGGTCACCGTCAGGCGGAACGCGTAAACGCCCTCGATGAGGTTCGACACGCTCAGGACGGGGGTCTGCTCACCGCTGAGCGTTGCGGTCGACGGGCCGCTGGTCTGGTCCCAGAGGTAGCTCACGATGGCGCTGTCGTCGCTGCTCAGCGAACCGTCCAGGGTCGTGCTGTTGACGGGCAGGATCAGCGTCTGGTCGTCGCCGGCCAGCGCCTCCGGCAATCCCGCGCCGATCGGCAGGGCGTCGCCGCCGTTGAGCAGGCAGACGTCGTCAAACTCGATGTTGGAGATGGGGCCGTTTACGCCGAGGATCTCGAAGAGCATGCTCACCTCGGTGAGGTTGACCGCGTCGATGATGTCGGCCATGGGAATCTCGACTACGTGCCACTGGCCGTCGCGGACGAACCCGTAGGGATCGCTGCCGCTGGCGAACTCGATCCACTTCTGGTCGATGTCGTTGACGTTTCCGCTGCGCATACCCAGGCGGAAGGTGGTGTTCGACGAGGTCTTCAGCGCCAGGTGCAGCTTGCTTTCGGGGAAGCGGAACGCCGAGAGGTTGTACTTGATCGTGGGGGTGAAGGCCGCGCCGAACCAGGTCAAGCCGGGGGCGGTGGTGTAGGCCATGCTTTCTTCGCCTTCGTACGGATCCTGCGCCGCGGCCTGGAGCGTGTGCTCCCAGACGAAAAAGTTGCCGTCCACGCCGAGTACGTGCTCGCCCGCGGTCTTGTGCGCCGCGTCTTCGGTGAAGATGCCGAAGTTGCCGTTCTCCGGCGTGGGCCGTTCGACGCTCGGCGTCCAGTACATGTTGTCGATCTCGAAGTGCAGCGGGGACGACGGCGGGTCGCCAGCGATCATGAAGATCTGGCTCACCGTGTTGAAATCCAGGTTGAGAAACGCGTTCAGCGGAATGACCACCTCGTGCCACTCGCCGTCGCGCACCAGCCCGTAGGGGGTCTCGCTGTCCAGCTTCACCCAGCTCTCGCCGGACGCCGCGCTTTTCAGGCCGATCTTGAACGTGTCCGCGGCGGTCGTCTTCATGTGGAAGTGCAGATGACCGTCGGAGTAGTTCTTCATATTGCGGTCGAACTGGGTGGAGAGCACGCCCATGCCCCACCACACCCCGGGCTGGGCGGTCATGCTCCAGACCTCGTCGCCCTCGTAGGGCGTGCCGACCTCCTCGGTCAGGTTATTCCACAGATACAGCTCCGCGTCGACCTCGTACTGCAAGGCGTTGTTGATCGGCGCGGTCTCGGTGAAGACGCCGAAATCACCCGTCTCCTGCACGTCGTCGCCGTAGAACAACTCGGTGTGGCCGTTGTCGTAGATGCGGATGTAGTCGATGTACATCCGGGCCGGAAAGGATGCCGAGATCTGGTTGGGATCGGTGATCTCGATGAAGTTCCACCCGCCGACCGCGACGTTGGTCAGCAAAAACATCGGCCCGTGGAATTCTTCCCGGTCGTCCGCCTCCGGATCGCTGATGTCCAGCGTGTAGTACAGGTCGCCATCGACGTACATCTGGATGGCCGTCGGCGTCCACTCCATCTTGAACAGGTGGTAGTCCTGATACATCAACGTGGGGCGGTCGGTGTACTCGCTGGTATACACGTGCGCGTCGTTCTCTTCCCAGTGGGCCGCGGCCGAGACCCGCCGATTGACCACGCCGGCCTGCTGGCCGTCCAGACGGCCGAACTCCATGATGTCCACCTCGCCGGCGTTAGGCCAGTCGATCGCGCCGTAGTCGGTGCCCATCATCCAAAACGCCGGCCACAGCCCGTACTCCACGTCGGGGAGCTTGATCCGCGCTTCCACCGTGCCGTATTGGAAGGCGAAACGCCCGTTGGTCAGCAGCCGGGACGAGGTGAACGCCTTGTCGCCCAGGTAGCTCTCGCGGAAGGCCTGGATGACCAGGCTGCCATCCTCGATGAAGACGTTCTCAGGCCGGTTGGTGTAGTATTGCAGTTCGCCGTTGCCGAAACCGCTGCCCCCGGTCTGGAAGGTCCAGGTGGACCGATCCACGGTGGGCCCGTCAAACTCGTCCGACCAGACCAGGGTCTGCCCGGATGCTACCGCACAAAGAGACCACGCCATGAATGTAGCCAGGATGCAAGCCGAATAGCGCTTCACGCTTCACTTTCCCTTCTGAGTAGCAGGGTGCCGGAACGCACCGCAGAGCCGAGGATTAGGAAAACAGTCGCTGCAACTGTTGCTGCATTGTCTCACCATCCTACGTAGTTTCCCCGGGTGAGTCCAGTCTAAAAGACCCCACGGCCGCTATATTGTCCGCCTTTCCTCCCCGAGCTGCCGGCCTCCAATGGAACAGCAGCCGGAGCCGCAGCCCGGCGGACAGTCGGCCGCGGTCACAGAAACGTGGCAGGAGCGACGGAAGGAGGGCGGCGGGGACAAAAGCCCGGGTCGCCAGCCCCGAAGAAGAGCACGAGAAGAGGACGAGAAGAGCACATATCCCCTTCATCCGGAGCCCCGCAAACGCGCTCCGACGTGCACCAGCACCACCACCAGCCACGCCACGTCATAGGCCCCACAGCGCACCTCGATAACCCGCTCGCCATGCTAAGGTCACGAATTTGCCTCCTCCAAGTCCCGATATGGGATGCACCCACCCTCCGCCCACAACCGGCATCCATCCCCAGACAGCATTCAGCACTCAGCATGAGCTGACCCCGAGGTTGCCGCTCCCACGCCATGCGCTCCATCCATCCGCCCGGCCGGTCGGCTCTTCGGGCGCTATTGACCGGCCGCATCCGCGATTGAACTTACCCAACCGCTCCAGGCTGCGGAGAACACTCATGCCCACACCGCCGACAGGATGAACCAATCCCATGACACTTTGCGCAAGCCGACCTGCGCCGCAGGACCGGTCCGACCAGCCAGTGGACCTCCGATCCTTGTCCCCGGCTTGGATGCACATGCCGATCCGCATTACAATGGCCCGCACACTGGAACTTCATGAGGCCGCCATGCTCCGACGAACAACCCTCATTCATTCCGCTGCCAGCCCGGGCAGGCCAAAGACCTGGCGCAGGTTGACCAACGTAGAGTTCCGCCGCTGGGCGACAACGCTGCGGCTGATGTCTGCCGTGGCCTTGGCGACCGTCGCCTCGGCGTCCGGCACGCTGGCCGCGACCCCGGCTACGCCGGCTGCAAGGTCGCCTGGTACAGCGGGCGCACCGTCTGAACCACCGGCCCCCACATCGTCCCCCGCTCCCGACCCTGCGCCGCTGGCGAATCCCTCGGACCCGGCCAATGAGCCCGCACCGACCGTCGCCAATGCCCGGGCGCTGCTCGACGCCGGGCGCGTCGACGACGCTCAACGCATGTTGCTCATCCTCGACGGTCTCACCCGCGACGCCGAGGTCGACCGCCTCCTCGCCGAAACCTATTACCGGCAACAGGATTGGCCGGCCGCCCGCAAGTATCTCCGCCGGACCATCCGCCTCGACGAGACCGCCCAGGACTGCTTCCGCCTGGGCCGCGCCTATCTGCACGAGGGGCAATGTGCCCTCGCCGTCGAGCAACTCCACCGGGCCCGGCGCCTCGGCATGACCTCCTGCGACCTCCACCTCGCCCTGGCCGAGGCCTATCAATGCCTCCATCAGACCTTCGGCCAGCTTCGCACCGTCACCGCGCCGGGCGCCGCCCCCGGAACGTTCCACGACGACCTCCTGCTGATCGAGCGGATCAAGCCGGAATCGTCCAAGCTCGCGCATCAGACCGCCGGCGCGTCCGACCGATCCCACGCGGCCGAGGGGGACCCTGCCATTTTCCTCGCGGCCGAGGAAGACACCGCCATCGCCCAACTCGCCCACGCGACGGCCGGCGGGTGCGACAGCGCCGCCGTACGTCTGCTGGAGGCGCGGGTCTGGCTGCGCGGGCGGTGGTATCGCCACGCCGCGGACCTCTTCGCCGCCATCGAACGCATGCCGGAAGTTGCCGACTGGCCGGCCGAGCGGCGGGCGGCCCTCTACGCCGACTTCGCCGAAGCCCTCTTCGGCCTCGACGACCTCGAAGGTTACGTCGCCCGCCTTCAGCAGGCCCTGCGGCTCGACCGCGAGCGTTACGGCCAGTCGCTCGCCCGGAGTTATCTCCGCGTCGCCCAGCGCTACACCCAGCGCGGCGACCTGGCGCGGACCATCCAATACCTCGAACGGGCGGTGGCCGAAGCCCCGCGCAACGCCGATCTGCGCTACCGCCTGGGCAACGCAAACTGGGAGGCGGGCGAGCTCCTGTCTGCCGCCCGCGAGTGGCGCATCGTGCTCCAACTCGCCCCCGACCACCCCGACCGCCCGCGACTGCTCGACCTCATCCGCATGATCCGCGCCGAGTATGAGGATTCCCAACCAGGGGACTGAGGGGGAGCGGGGCTCCGCCTGGCGCCGCCGGCCAGTCGCTCAAATGGCCAAATGTCCAGCGCGTCGCGCGTGAATTTTCGCTCATCCCCAATTCAGCCTGGCGACAGACGCGCCCGGCTATATTCACCCGTGCGAACCAGAGGGCCCGGCGCAGCAGTGGCGGCTGTGGACACCGCCCCCGGGCAGCGGCGCACGACGTGGAGAATGGTGCGATGAAAGCGGCAAGAATGACTGCGGGGGCCGCAACCGCTGCCTTGGCGTTGGCGGTGGGTTGGTCCGTACTGCTGGCTCAGCCGGCGCAAGACAGACCAGGACAAGACAGACAAGGACAAGACAGACCCGGAGCGTCTGCGACGGCCGGCGCCGAGGGGCGATTGGTGACCATGACCGGTCGAATCGTGGACCTGCATGACTACATGACCCGGGGACGACAGGCGATCAACCCATCGGCCGGCGATCGGCCCCAAGCGGGTGTCCGTCCGACGAACCCGACGGCTGGCGCCGGCGATGGGCCCCGGGCGCTGCTGTCGGTCCGGGGCTTGGTGATCCTCGGCAACGGTGACGAGCAGATCGATCGGGCGCTCGGAACTTCGTCCTCCGACCGCGATGCAACCAACCGCCGGGAACAGGACAACCGCCGGGAACAGGACAACCGCCGCGAACAGGACAACCGCCCAGACCAGGACAACCGCCGGGGCCAGGACCGTGACGGGCGCAGCGCGACCGACGGCCAGAACCGCAACTTCGGCAGCGGCCTGGATCGCAACGAGATTTCGCGGGACCCGGCGGATGCCACCCAGGTTCAGCCCGACCCCGGCAAGCAGCGCGGCAACGAGCCGCGCGACAATGATCAGGATGATGTTGACCGCCCGAATCGAGATCGCATCGGCGATCGCGACGCCACCCGTGGGCAACGCGGGCAGGTTCAAAACGGGCAGGATCCGAACGGCATGGTGTCGGTGACGGGCAAGTACTACCAGAAGGACGGGATCCAGTACCTGGACGTGACGCAGGTGCGTCCGGCCGATGAGGATCGCGGGCCGACGGCGCCGGGGACTCCCGACCGTCCCACGCGTCCCGACCGTCCCTGATTGCCCGACCACTCCTGATTGGAATTGCAATCAACGATGACGACGGCAAAGCGATGATTGGAGAAGTAGTAATTGCAAATGCAACAATGCGATGACCACCAGAACAGCAAGGGGGCGGCGCGAGACCCAACGCTCGCGCCGCCCCCGAAGTGGCGTAGGCAATGAGCAAGACGCCGCGTGGCCGTTACCTCCGGCGGCGGCCGACGACCAGCCCGCCCAGTCCGAGCAAACCAATGGACGTCGGCTCGGGCAGAGCCAACACGTTGTCGATGGCAAACTCCTGCCCGCCGATGCGCATGGTCTCAACCGGGCCGGTGAGTTCGAGGGTCCAGTAACCGGCCACGCCGTCGAAACTGGTGGCCAGGGTGACGCCGGGAGCGATGTTGGCGGGCGCCGACGAGATGGCCGTGTAGGTGATGTCGCCGCCGTTGACCGAGATGTTCTCGCTGCCCCCGTTATTGGCGTATTGCACCGCCACGTAGTTGACCGGAAAGCCGAGATTGGTGAAGTCGAATTCAACGCTGATGTTGCTGATGCCGAGCAGCCGCGGGGAGCCGAAGTCGAAGAACCCGGCGCCGGGTATTTCCGTGCTGGGCGCGCCGACCATGGCGAAGCCGCTGAAGGTGGGATTGCCCGCGCCCCAGAGATACTCCTCCAGCGTGGCGTCGATGCCGTCCTCGGTGAAGATCAGGTCGCCCTGGCTGTAGGTAGGGGACTCGTAGGTGGTGCCCAGGGTGAGCCCCTCGAAGCCGACGGATGCGGCCGATGCGCCGGCTGACGTCACGAGGACCAGTGCCGCGACCAGAATGATTGCAGAGAATGCGCGCCCGAACATAATCTCTCTCCCTTTCCCGATGTCGTCGCAGCGCCGGTTGACCGCTCAACCGCCGGCCCGACGGTCTCTCCAGGGGTGATGATACGGGAAGGATCGAGTGGGATTCAAGGGGGCGGGCGTATTGCCATAGGCGTCGGGTCCGTGACAGATTCGGCAGCCATGCGGAAGGTCGAGGGGCCAAGCTTAGCAGTGCCGGCGTGCCCTCCCTGCCCCCGGAGCTTGCATTGCGTTCTCCCGGCGCACAGTGTGGCTTCACTACACCGGCTCGTCGAACTCGTCATCGATCAGATCTTCCACCGCCCGGTCCGCGCGACGACGGTGGGCAAAAAGCCCGGTGATGGACGCGTACTTCTCGCGTACACCTGGGTTGGCGTGATGCTTCATCAGTTGGAGTGTGGCACCACAATCCTCTTCATTGGCCAAACACTTCCACGTCAAGTGGTCGAGCACGCTGGCGCCCAAGTTCTGAATGCCCTCGTCGTCATCGGCGAGGAACTGCGAGATCCAGGGAATCACGCTCTTGTCGGCGACGACACGGAGTAGTTCGATTGCCCAAGCTCGACGATCACCGTCGGGATCGTCTTTGAAAATCTTGTAGAGGTATTCCATTCCAGACCGCGGGTGCAGTTGCCAAAGTACGAAGCGGGCCAGCTCCGCCCCCGGACCGCCCGCGATATAGTGCTCAATCGCCTCGCGGATGGCATCTTCGCCGATGATTGCCTCGAGTGCGCGCAGCGCGTCCCGGTTGCTCACGCATCCTACACAACCGAGCTCCTGCGCGAGTTGGCCCCAATCGATCTGCACGGTTACTTCACTCGCCGCGACGTCAGCCGAGCTCGCCCGTCAAGCCTCGCCCAAGTCCTTCAGACTCTCCACCACCGCTGCGTGTGACTTTCGCAACTCCTCCAGCCGCTCGCGCTCGGCCGCGACCACCTCAGGCTTGGCGTTGGCCGTGAACTTTTCGTTGGCCAGCTTGCTTTCGCAGCCTTTGAGGCGTTTTTCGACCGACTCCAGCTCCTTCATCAGGCGCGTCCGCTCCTTTTCGTCGTCGCTGATGTCGTGGACGAAAATCTGGAGCGGGCCCACCACCGTGGTGCCCGCGTTCTGGGGCCGGTCGGCCTCGGTGACGAGGCTCATCTCGCCCACCCCGGCCATCTCCGCGATGATGTGCTGCTGGTCGGCCAGCATATCCAGGTGATCCCGGGCGGCCTTGATCGTCACCCGCACCTTGTCCTTCACCGGCACGTTGCACTTGTTCCGCAGGTCGCGGACACCCCGCACGGCCGATTGAATATCTCCGAACATCTCCAGCACGTGCGCGTCGTCGAACACCGGGTAGCCGCTCTCCGGGGGATACAAGGCGGTCATGAGGATGTCGGCCGGAGCAAGATCCACCACCCCAGGCAGGCCGCGGCGCGGGGCGACGCGGTTGAGCTCCTCCCAGAGCTTCTCGGTGACGAACGGCAGGAACGGACTCATCAGCCGCAGGGTCTGGTCGAGCACGAACGCCAGCACCTGCTGCGTGGGACCGGCCGACGCCGGGTCGCGGAGCCGCGGCTTGGTCAGCTCGATGTACCAGTCGCAGAATGCATCCCAGAAGAAGTCGCGGAGCAGCTTGATCGAGGCGGCGTAGTGGTACTCCCGCAGTTCGGCCTGAAGATCGCGGATGGTCTCGCTCAGCTTGGCGAGAATCCAGCGGTCCTCGGGCGGCAGGGCGGCCACGTCGATCGGCTCGCAGGGGGCGCCCTCGAGATTCATGAAGGCGAACCGGGCGCTGTTCCACAACTTGTTGCAGAAGTTGCGCCCAACTTCGAACTTGTCCGACGTCTCGCGGGCGACGGGCAGCTCGGCCTTGAGGCTGTCCGGGGCCCACTGGGTGGCGAATTTCTGCTTGCAGTCCTTGTTCAGGCAGGTCACCTGCTCGATGTCGGCCGGAATCTTGTTGTGCGGCACCACCGACGTCTGGGCGATGAGGTGGCCGCAGTGCGGGCAGATGTACTCCACCGGCATGCGCACGTCCTGGGTCTCGGTGGCCATGTCGGCCATGGTGTAGCGCAGCGCGTCGGCCCCGTAGACCGAGACCACGTCGAGCGGGTCCACCCCGTTGCCCTTGCTCTTGCTCATGGTGTCCCCGCGCCCGTCGAGGATCTTGGTGTGGATGTACACATGGTCGAAGGGGATCTCACCCATGTTGTACAGGCTGCTGGTGACCATGCGCACCACCCAGAGGGTGATGATGTCGCGCGACGTAATCAGCACGCTGGTGGGATAGTAATACTTGAGGTCGTCGGTCTCGTCCGGCCAGCCCAGCGTGCTGTGTGGCCAGAGCTGCGAGCTGAACCAGGTGTCGAGGACGTCCTCGTCCTGGACGAGCGCATGGCCAGGGATCGCATCGGTGGCGAGGTCCTCGTCGCGGGAGCACAGCAGCCAGCGACCGCTTGCCTCCTCGCGGAACCATGAAACGTCATCACGACCGGCGAAGGCCTTCGCGAGATCATCTTCGTCGCAGGTTTCACAATACCAGATCGGAATCCGATGCCCCCACCAGAGCTGCCGCGAGATGCACCAGTCGCGCTTCTCGCCGAGCCAGTCGAGGTACGAACGCGCGTAGCGCTCGGGGAAGATCTTGACCTTCCCGCTCGTCACCGCTTCCAGCGCCGGGTCGGCCAAGTCTGACATCTTCAGGAACCACTGGTCGGACAGATACGGCTCCACCGGCGACTTGCTGCGGTCGCTGTGCCCGAGGTCGATCACCTTGTCCTGCACCTCGCCGAGCAGGCCGCGCTCCTCCATGTCGGCCACGACCCGCTTCCGCGCCTCGGGCATGGTCAGGCCTTCGTACTGCTTGCCTTCCGCATTGACCGTGCCGTCGGGGTTCATCATGTTGACCATGGGCAGGTTGCAGCGCTGGCCCACCTCGTAGTCGTTGTGGTCGTGGGCCGGGGTGATCTTCACGCAGCCGGTGCCCAGCAGCGGGTCGGCGTGGTGATCCAGCACCAGCGGGATCTCCCGCTCCACCAGCGGCAGCGTGAGCGACCGGCCGGCGCGGGCCATCTCGGCCAGCTTGACCAGTCTGGGCAGGTGCGACGTCCGCCGGGCCTCCAGATTGTCAAACTGGGCCTGGAGCGCCGGCTTCTCCTTGGCCGGAGCCTTGGCGATCCGATCGCGCAGCTCGGCCTCCCGCTTCTCCAGGGCGCCGGCCGGGTCCGGATGCACCGCGACGGCCGTGTCGCCCAGCATGGTCTCCGGACGCGTCGTGGCGATCTCCACGTGCGTCGGCTCGCCCGGCTGGGGGTCGTTGATCGGGTACTTGAAGTGCCAAAAGTGGCCCTTGACCTCCTCGTGGTAGACCTCGTCGTCGGCCACCGCGGTCTGGAGCTGCGTATCCCAGTTCACCAACCGCTTGCCCCGGAAGATCAGCCCGTCCTTGAACAGCTTGAAGAAGGTATGCCGCACCGCCCGCGCCAAGCCATCGTCCAGCGTAAACCGGGTGCGCGACCAGTCGCAGGAGCAGCCGATAAGCTGAAGCTGCGAGAGAATGCGTTTTTCGTACTGGTCCTTCCAGGCCCAGATGCGCGCGACCAGGGCCTCGCGGCCGATGTCGTGGCGGCTCTTGCCTTCGTCCTTGCGGAGCCGCTTCTCCACGACCGCCTGGGTGGCGATGCCGGCATGATCGGTCCCGGGCAGCCAGAGCGTGTTGTGGTCCATCATCCGGTGCCAGCGGACCAGGATGTCCTGCAATGTGTTATTCAGCGCGTGGCCCAGGTGCAGGGCCCCGGTGACGTTCGGTGGGGGGATCACGATGGTGAAGCGCTGGTCGCGGGGACGCTCGTCGGGCCGGGCGGCGAAGCACTCCGCCTTTATCCATTTTGCGTACATTTCCCCTTCGACCGCCTTGGGGGCGTAGACCTTCTCAAGATGTGCGGCTTCGGACATGGGCGTGATCATCCTTCGCTTCGGGCGATTTTGGGCTTCAAAGCTGCGTAACGTATCGACAATCGGGCTGATTTCCAAGCGGGCAGGACCGTTGGCGGGGCGGGCCAAACGTCCCGCGGAGAGTTGTTGTGCGCATTTCGGGACGTTTTACGTTTATGAAGGTGGAGCGTGGGGAGGAACCGTGCCAAGGGCACGCATGGTCAAGGCTACCGCTGGGTCAGCGGCCTGGGTTAGAATGCCTGATCATGCCCCACGCGGTTCCGAGGAGGCCCACGCCGGTCCGAGGAGCAATTGAAACATGTCGAATGCCAGCCAGTCCATCGTGCAGTGTCAGTGCGGCGCCCGCCTGCGGGTACCCGATCACGCGGCCGGTCGCCGGGTGAAGTGCCCGAAATGCGGCTTCAAGATCGCGATCCCGGCGGAAGGTGCCGTTGCCGCAGGTGTAGCGGCGCGAACTCCGGCGCCGCCGGCGCCTCCTCCGGAGCCGGCTCCTGATGATGAAGATTCGCTGCTGAATGACTTCATGCAGGCGGAATCGTCGGCGGAGACGACGGCCGCGGCGTCTCTCCAGGACGCTCAGAAATCCTGTCCCGCATGCACCACGCCGATCGCAAAGAATGCGCGCACGTGCCCGATGTGCGGCCACGACCTGCGGCCGGCCCCCGCGAAGGCGGCCAAGGCGGCGAAAGCGGGCCCATCGATGGGTTCGGCTGCGAAAGCCGGCGGGCGTTTGATGCTGGGCACGGTGTTGAGCGGCCTGGGGGCGCTCCTCGGCGCGGTTGTGTGGCTGGTAGTGGCGATGATCACGAGCCGGGACTTCAACGCGATTGCCATTCTGGTCGGGTTTCTCGCCGGTTTCGGCATGGCATTGGGGTACCGCAAGTCCAGTGGCGCCGCCGGAGTGGTCGCGTGCGCGATGACGTTCGTCGGGGCCTGTCTGGGCAAGTTGCTGGTGTTCGCCTTCGCGGTGTATGCCGTTGTGTCCGGTGACACCGGCGACATCGGCTTGCAGCGTGACAGCGTCAAATTCCAGATGACCGAGGAGCGCTTGGTGGAGGCCGGACACCACTCCACCGACGCCCAGATGGAGCATTGGGACGAGGTGGCCGTCGACATCGAGACTGAAGTTGACGCCATGAGCGACGAGCAGGTGCGCGAGCGCTGGCAGGAATACCGCGACCGTGAATCGGACTACGAGCTGGAGGCGAAGCGCGATCGCCTGGCGGAACACCGGGCGGAACGAAAAGTCTGGCAATCCGGCGCCGAGCCCTGGGGCGACGAGTACGACGCATTTTACAACGCCGCGCTAGGCGAAGTGCGCGCAATGAACGTCGAGGAGCTCGACGCGTCACTGGCCGAGTTGGATGCGTGGGAAGCGGGCGACTGCTGGGCCGATCCGGAATATGTGGAGCATTTCCTGGTCTACCAGAAGGCGGCAGCGGCGCGCGACGCCGAACTGGACAGGCGGGCGATGGACGCGGAAGATTACGCAGCCCTGGCCCTGAATTGGAAAAAACATCATAATGCAGCGCTTGCCGAAGTGCAGACCCTGACGCCGGAGCAGCGTTTGCAGGAGGCTCGCCGTATCGCTGACGAACAACAGCGGGAGCAGGAGGCGTTCGAGGCGCGAATGGCGGACGCGGCGTTCGAGGGCGTTGATGCCGGGATGGTTGCGGGTGGCGCAGTGCTCCTGTTTTTCTTGAGCTTCGGACTGACCGGGGTCGTCTTCCTCGCCATCGGGATCAGCACGGCATACAAGATCGGCAGCAATGGAATAGGCACGTCGTGAGCCGAGCTGCCACGCAGCCGGGGGATGTCATGCGGGATGGCCTCGGGCGGGTCCCGGCGCTCACTCCCGCGGTGCGGGCGACGGGCGCACCCCGAACGCCGGAGCGTACACCCGCGGTCGGCGCTGCTCCCAGATGTGGGTTTTCTCGAAGACGTACTTGTCGGCCGCGAGGCGCAGATCAATCTCCGCGACGATGGGGCGGTTCTCCGCCGTGGTGGCCGTGTCGAGGATGGCGCCGTTGGGGTCGATGAGGATCGCGGAGTCGTGGTCGGCGGCCGCAAGGAATACCCGGTTCTCCGCCGCGCGCGTGCGCAATAGCGGCACGGGCACTTCCTCACCGGTCACGAAGATGATCGCGGCGCCGTCCAGCGCCATCGCCCGCGCGGGCACGAACGAATAAATGTGGTCGGAAGCCACGCATCCGAAGGCGCCGAAGCGCTCGATCATCAGCCGTTCCACGTAGGGGTAACCGATGACGGCCATGCCCAGCGAACGCCCGTACATCTCCAGGCGGTCGGCGTCGTCCGCGGCGTCGAGGCTGGTGGCCACGACGTGTACGCCCAACTCGGCGAATTGCTCGAAGAGATCGCGACCGTCCTCGTCCTCGGCGAGCGGACAGGTCAGCGCGGCCGGGGCGACGGCCAGCGTGATGGTCTCCGTGAGGTCGGTGTCAGGCTCGATCGGCGGATAGGTCGAGAAGATCCGCCGCTGGGCCCAGTCGGGGATTTCCACGGGCGCAGGCGGCTGAAGGGCGACCTCCGCATCGATCAATGCGGGCCCGTCGGGCGGCGCCTGGGCGAGCTGGCGGGCCTGCGCGTCGAGGATGACGCTCATGCCGCAGTAACTCAGGGTGTCCGTCTCCACACCGAACTTGTTGGCCGCCGCCAGGGGTACGCCGCATTCGAGCACGCGACCGGTGACCATGAACTCGGCCTGGGCGTTGCGGTAGGCGCCCGGCTCGCGGGCGACGTTGACCCAGCAGGTAGGTACCGCGATCAGCTCCGCGCCGGCCGCGACGAGTCCGGCCACGGTCTCGGGCGCCCGGGCGTCGGCGCAGATGACGACGCCGATGCGGCCCAGTGGCGTGTCGATGGGCTGAAGTGCATCGCCAGGGGTGAAATAGTCGTTATCTTCACCCCAGAGGACGGACTTGCAGTATCGGCCGCACTCGCGACCGCTGCGGTCGATGATGACGGCGGTGTTACGCAATTGGTCGCCGCGGTCGTCGACGAAGCCGCAGATGATCTGCATCTCGTGCCGGCGGGCGAGGTCGGCCAAGTGCTCCACGAAACGCGAACCGGACAGGATGTCTGCGGCGTAGTATTCGGCGGCGCTGCCCAGCGCGTAGGCGGGATAGGCGCATTCGGGAAGAATGAGCACATCGGCCCCGCGACGGCGCGCCTCGGCGACGGCCTCGTCGATGTTGCCCAGGGCCTCGGCCGCGCGGGCGAGCGGCAGGCCGGGAAGCTGGGCGGCGGCAACGCGAATCGTTCGTCGAGCGGACATGACCGGCAATCCTAGAGGGGGCGCGGTTTCTTTTCAACTGGCGGCAGGCGGCGTATAATCCGCGGGTTTGCAACGGTTTTCGAGTCAAACGAGCGGTTCAAGCCAGACGACTTCAATGGGCAAGGATCTCTATCAAGTACTTGGCGTTTCACGCACGGCGTCGGCGGACGAGATCAAGCGCGCCTACCGGCGGCTCGCCAAGGAGCACCACCCCGACCGCAACCCGGACAATCCCAACGCGGAACGCATGTTCAAGGAAGTCCAGCACGCCTACTCCGTGCTGAGCGACAAGTCCAAGCGCGAGCAGTACGACCGGTTCGGCGAGATCGGCGCGGGCGACTTCCGCACCGGGCCCGGCGGCGAGCAGGTCTACACCTGGGGGGCGGGCGATCAGCACATCAACGTCGAGGACCTCGAGAGCCTTTTCAGCGCCTTCGGGGGCATGGGCGGCATGGGGGGCGGCGCCGGCGCCGCCGGCCGTGCGGGCCCCTTCGACCGGTTCTTCCGTGGCGGAGCGGGCAGAGGCCGCGGACGCCGGACCGCCCGGCCGGCCGCCGCCAAGGGACCCGACGTGCGCCGCCGTATCAACCTCGCGTTCGAGCAGGCCGTCCGCGGCGTCACCATCGAGGTCGACGTGGCCGGCGGCGGCAAGAGCCCCAAGCAGACGCTCGAGGTGAAAATCCCGCCAGGCGTGGAAGACGGTCAGCAGATCCGCCTGGCGGGCAAGGGCGGGCCCGGCTCGGGCGGTGGACCGGCTGGCGACCTGTTTCTCATCTGCGCGGTGCGGGGGCACAAGTTCTTCCGCCGCGAAGGCCAGGACATCGTCCTGGAGGTCCCGGTGACGGTGACCGAAGCGGTGCTCGGCGCCCAGGTCGATGTCCCCACCCTGGATGGCGAAGTGACCCTGAAGATCCCGCCCGGCACGAGCGGGGGAACGAAGCTCCGGCTGCGCGGCCGGGGAGTGCCGGCGCACGGCCGCAAGGCCGCGGGCGACCAGATTGTGATCGTTCGGGTCGTGATTCCCCAGGATCCGACCGATGAGCAGCGTGAGTTGATGGAGTCATTCGCCAAAACGCTCGAGGACGCGGACCCTCGGGCGGAATTGAAGGCCCAGGTGGCGCAATGATGGCATGCTCATGAATTGGCTGGCGAAGGCAGGCGCGACGCTGCATGCGGGAGGGCGGCGGGCGGCGGCGCTGGCGGCAGGCTGGTCGCTGGCCGGTTCGGCGGTCTGGGCCATGGCTCAGCAAGAGGCCGTGCGGCCTCGACCCTCGTTGCCGCCGGAACAGGCCCGGTCCCTGAGTTGGGCGTTTGCGGCCATCCTCGGGATCATTCTGGCGTTTGTGGCGCTGGTGACTGCTCTGCTGGTCATGCGCAGTCTGCGCCGCGCACGGCAACGGCTCTTGCAGCCGCGTCCAGAGCCGACGGAGTACGTTGACGTCTGGCAGATGCACAAGCTGCCGGCCGATGCCGAAGGGGGACAGCCGGACGAGGGGCCGCCGGACGAACGCACTGGCGAGTAAGGCCCGTTCGCCAGCCCCGGCGCCGGGCGGGTGGTCGATCGGTCGGCGACCATCGTTTTTCCCCGAGTCGTATCGGGCGGCCGGATAGCCAAGTGACCATCGAAGGGCGCTGCGGTTGCGCGGCGGTCCCGTCTTTCCAGGCAACCCAAAACGGCAGGTGAAGACATGCGCTGTACGCAGGCGATTGCGGTGGTCACAGGCGCCGCGCGGCGGGTCGGGCGGGCGATCGCCCTGGCCCTTGCCGACGCAGGCTGCGACGTGGCGGTTCATTTCAATCGTTCGCTGACCGAGGCCGAGGAGACGGTCGACGCGGTCAAGCGCCGCGGGCGGCGGGCCATGCTCCTGCATGGCGACCTGGCGGCGCCGGCGACATTGCAGGATCTCATCCTCCTCGTGCACGAGGGTCTGGGACCGCCGGACATCCTGGTCAACAACGCCTCGATCTTCGAGCCGGATCCGACGGGCCGGCTCAACGTCGGCCACTACCGACGCATGATGCAGGTGAACGCAATCGCGCCGGCGGCGCTGATCCGCGCGGCGGCCGACGACCTCGCGGCGTGCGGTTGCGGCAAGGTGATCAATCTCTGCGACATCGCCGCGGAGCGGCCTTGGCCGGGATACGCCGCGTACTGCGCATCCAAGGCGGCGCTGGTGAACCTGACGTTGACCGCGGCGCGCGAACTGGCGCCGCGCGTCCAGGTGAACGGGGTCTCGCCGGGGATCGCCGTGTTCCCCGAGGACTACGACGCCGCCTTGCGCGAAAAGCTCATCGCGCAGGTGCCGCTGCGGCGGGCGGGTTCGCCGGAGGACATCGCGGCGACGGTGCGCTTTCTCGTGGAGCACGGCGACTACATCACCGGGCAGATCATTCGCGTCGATGGGGGGCGGAGCATCGTCTAACGCGGGCGCGTCGGCTGCCGCGGTGCAGGCGCTGCGGCGCGGCAGGGCGATGGCGTCGGTTGCCCCGCGCGCGGGGCCGTGTCGGCATGGCGGCGCTGCGCTTGTCCATGGCACCCTCTCGGTTGCCCCGCGCACGGGGGCGTGTTACCATCCCGCCCGGCATGGCGGGCCCATCCAGCGGCGGATCGGCCGTGGTCGTGATCTCGATAACCCCCTCAGCAAGCGGAGTTTGCAGCGTTTCATGGCCACCGAAGACCAACTTATCGCCGAGCGGCGCAAGAAGCGCGACAAGATCCGCGAACTCGCCGTCGATCCCTACGGCCGGCGCTATGACGGCGTCGAGCACCTGCCCGACGTCCGCCGCCGGGCGGAAGCGTTGAACCTCCCCGACGGCGAAGGGGCCGAGACCGAGCGGGCCAGGGTCGCCGGGCGCATCGTCCTCCAGCGGGTGATGGGCAACCTGGTCTTTCTGACCATCCGCGACGGGCGCGGCGACATGCAGGTGGGCCTCAGCAAGCGGGCCCTGCCCGACGCCTGGCCGGTGGTCAAGCTGCTCGACCTGGGCGACATTATCGGGGTCGAGGGCCATATAGGAAAAACCAAGACCGGCGAGATCACCATCTGGGGTGATGCGATGGCGCTGCTGAGCAAGGCGCTCCACGCCCCGCCCGAGAAATGGCACGGGCTCACCGACGTGGAAATGCGCTACCGGCGGCGCTACGTCGACCTGTTCAGCAATCCGGCGGCGCGGCAGGTATTCGTGCAGCGCGGCCACATCATCCACGCGGTGCGCGAGTACCTCGTCGCCCACGACTACCTCGAGGTGGAGACGCCGGTGCTCCAGCCGATCTACGGTGGGGCGGCCGCCCGGCCTTTCACCACCCACCACAACACCCTCGACATGGACCTGTTCCTCCGCATCAGCCCGGAGCTCTACCTCAAGCGGCTGCTGGTCGGCGGGATCGAGCGCGTCTTCGAGTTCTCCCGCAACTTCCGCAACGAGGGCATCAGCACCCAGCACAATCCCGAATTCACCCTCCTCGAACTCTACGAGGCCTACGCCGACTACGAAATCATGATGGAGCGGGTGGAGGGCATGACGGCCGCGGCGATCGAGCGGCTCGATGGCCAGTACACCCGCCGCTTCAAGGACGTCGATCTCAACTTCAAGCCCCCCTGGCCGCGGCGAAAATACGCCGACCTCTTCCGCGAATACGCCCAGGTGGACATGACCGATCTGCCCGGGGTGCGGGCCAAGGCCCAGGCCCTGGGGATCAACATCGCCGGCAAGGACGACGCAGTGGTGGTCAACGACGTCTTCGAGGAGACGGTGGAGCCGCACCTGATCCAGCCGACCTTCGTCTACGACTATCCCGCGGCGATCTGCCCGCTCACGCGCCGCCACCCCGACGATCCGTCGGTGGCCCTCCGCTTCGAGGCCTTCGTGGCCGGCATGGAACTGGGCAACGCCTACACCGAGTTGAACGACCCGGACGTCCAGGAGGCCAATTTCCAGCAGCAACTCGCCGGCCAGGACGAGACCATGGCCGTCATGGACGAGGACTTCGTCACCGCCCTGCGCTATGGTATGCCGCCCGCCGGCGGCCTGGGCGTGGGCATCGACCGGCTGGTGATGCTGCTGACCGACAGCCACAGCATCCGCGACGTCATTCTGTTTCCTCTCCAGCGCCGTTCGGCGGGGGAGAGCGCTGCCGAAAACGCCGAGCAAGAGCCGAGCACGGATGTATAAGCTCTTTTTGACGCTGCGTTACCTACGCCGTAAGTGGATTGCGATCTTCGCCGTGCTCGCCGTATGGCTGTGCGTGGCCATGGTGCTGATCGTCTTCAGCGTCATGGACGGCTTTCTGGACAATATCCGCCAACACTCCCGCGGGTTGCTCAGCGACATCATCGTCGACAACGCCAGCCTTCAGGGTTTCCCCTATTACGATGAGTTCGCCGCCTACCTCCACGACCAGATGCCCGACCAGGTGGAGTTCACCACCCCGCTGATCTACAACTACGCCATCATGCGGATCAAGGAGGGGCGGGCGCGGAACATGACCAAGCCCGTGCAGGTGCTGGGTATCGACCTGGAAGGCTACGCCTCGGTCAACAACTTCGAGGAGGGACTCTACTACGACGGTTACTATCCGGGAACCACGTCGCTGGGTCCGGTGCAGATGCCGGTGGCGCAGATCAAGGAGCGCCCGGCCGCGCTTTCCGACCCGACCTTGAGCCCCTTTGAGCAGAACTACGCCCTGGTCCTGCCACCAACCTACGAACAGGCTTTCGATCAATTCGAGGCCAAGCATCCCGACGCGTTCGCGCCGGGAGTCCGACCCGGCGAGTTTGTCACCACCTACGACGAAGCGAGCCTGCTCGGCGATCCCCTCCCCGGCCTCATCATCGGCATGGACGTGCTCAACATGCGCGGCGCCGACGGCGAATACGACCGGGTGATGAACCGCGGCGAACAGGTGGTGCTCACCCTCCTGCCGTTTACTCGGCGGGGGACGATCGCCGAGGACCCGGTCCCGGTGGCCATGCGCTTTATCGACGAGTCCCGCACCAAGGTCTACGAGATCGACAGCAAGTGCGTCTACGGCGATTTCGAAATGTTCCAGCGCATGCTCAGCATGAACCCCATCGAGCGGATGGACGGGACCTTCACCCACCCGCGGGCATCGCAGTTGCTCGTTCAACTTCGCCCGGGCGTCGATTCCCGGGCGGCCAGCGCGGAGGTGGGCTGGCTGTGGCAGCGCTTCTGCCTGAGCCAGTTCGATCCCGGCATCGTGGACGTCGTCGCCAGGCTCCCCGACGACCAGCGCGGCGAGGCCATGAAGCTCTTCTGGCAGGACGCCCGCGCAGGCATGTTCGAGTCGGTCGACGTTGAAGACGCCATCCTCATGAGCACCGTCGAAGTGACCACCTGGGAGCAACGCCAGCACGCCTTCATCCAGGCCGTGGAAAAAGAAAAGGTGCTGGTGACGATCCTCTTCGGGATCATCAGCTTGGTAGCGATCCTGCTGATCGGGGTGATCTTCCACATGATCGTGCTCCAGAAGACCCGCGACATCGGCATCATCAAGAGCCTGGGCGCGACCAGCGCCGGCGTGGCCATGATCTTCCTGCTGTATGGCGCGATGGTGGGCGTCGTCGGAGGGCTGCTGGGGATTGTCACCGGCTCGATTTTCGTCCACTACATCAACGACATTCAGGACGCGCTCGCCCGCCTCAACCCCAATCTGCGGGTGTGGAGCCCGGACGTGTACACCTTTGACCAGATTCCCAACGTGGTGAAGCCGGAGGTTGCCGTCGTGGTCTTCTGTGCCGCCGTCATCACCTCGATGCTGGGCGCGGCCTGGCCGGCACGGCGCGCCGCCCGGGTCTGGCCGGTGGAGGCGTTGCGCTACGAGTGAACCATGGGTGAAGTGCTGCTGAGAGCGACGGGCATCCACAAGTCCTACCAGATGGGACGGGTCCCCTTGCAGGTGCTGCGGGGGGCGAGCGTGGAGGTGCGCGCGGGTGAAATGCTGGCCGTTACCGGGGCCAGCGGCTGCGGCAAGAGCACCCTGCTGCACATTCTCGGCGCGCTCGACCTGCCTGACCAGGGGCAGGTGCGGATGCGCGATCAAAATGTGTTCACCATGGGGGCCCGGCGGCGCGACGCACTCCGCAATCAGGAGGTGGGCTTCGTTTTCCAATTCTACCACCTGCTGCCTGAACTGAACGTGCTGGAGAACACGCTGATGCCCCAGATGGTGGCCCAGTCGACCTTTGCCTGGTCCAGTGGCCGGCATGCCGCACGGCAGCGGGCCATCGAAATCCTCGAGCAGGTGGGCCTCGGCGAGCGGATCAACCACCGTCCCAACGAACTCTCCGGCGGCGAGCGCCAACGCGTCGCCATCGCCCGGGCCATGATCAACCGACCGCAGTTTTTGCTCGCCGACGAACCGACCGGCAATCTCGACGCTAAAATGGGGCAGGGCATCATGGATTGTCTGCGCTCGCTCAACGCGGCCGGGCAAACCATCGTCCTCGTGACCCACGATCAGTCGATCGCGAAATCAGCAGATCGGCAGGTTCGGCTGGTGGAAGGCCGGATCGTGGCCTGAGGGCGGCCAGAGTCGCCCAAGATTTGCATTTCGCGCCAGTCTGGCGGCACAATAGAGATACTGATGACGCGGCAACCGGTCCGCCCACGGAGCGGCACGCGCCGACGTCACCTGTTCGGCAAATTACGCGGTAAGGAGGTCGTGATGGCGAAGACGGCAACGACGCAGAAAGCGAACCTGGACTGGGCCAATCTGTCGTTCGGCTATTCCAAGACGGACCGCAACATTCGCTACACCTATCGCAATGGCGCGTGGGACGCCGGCGAACTGTGCGACAGTGAAGTGCTCCCGTTGCACATGGCGGCCACCTGCCTTCACTACGGCCAGGAGTGCTTCGAGGGGCTCAAGGCCTACGAGACCAAGGCGGGCGACGTCGTCCTCTTCCGCGTCGAGGAAAACGCCCGGCGGATGATCCGCTCCTGCAAGAAAATCTGCATGGCCCCGCCCACCGAAGAGATGTTCATCGAGGGCGTGACCCGGGTGGTGAATGCCAACCGCCGCTTCGTCCCGCCGCACGGCACCGGCGCCGCCCTCTACATCCGCCCCCTCGTGATCGGCACGGGCGCAGAGATCGGCGTCAAGCCGGCGAGCGAATACATGTTCATGGTGTTCGTGATGCCCGTCGGCCCGTACTTCAAAACCGGTTTCAAGCCGGTGGACCTGATTGTCGAGGAGGAGGTCGACCGGGCCGCGCCGCTGGGGGTCGGCGACGTCAAGGTGGGCGGAAACTATGCCGCCAGCCTGCGGGCCGGATTGGGCGCCAAGGCCAAGGGCTTCGCAGACGTCGTCTACCTCGACGCCAAGGAAAAACGTTACATCGACGAGTCGGGCCCCGCCAACTTCTTCGCGATCACCAAAGACGACCAGTACATCACGCCCGAGAGCCACTCCATCCTGCCGTCGATCACCAACATGTCCCTGATCACCCTCGCCGAGGACATGGGCCTGCGCCCCCAGCGCCGCCCCATCGACATCGAGGAAATCTTCGAATTCAAGGAGGTCGGCTGCTGCGGTACCGCCGCGGTGATCACGCCCGTCGGCTCGATCACCTTCCGCGACCGCAAGGCCGTCTACTGCCCCGATGGCAAGCCCGGCAAGCACTGCGTGGCGCTCTACGAGAAGCTCAAGGCGATTCAGTGGGGCGATGAGCCGGATCCGTACGGCTGGGTGCGGCAAGTTCCGGACGACGCGTAGACATCAAGCCGAGGCGCCGAGCGCGCGAATCCTACACGTTCACTCTGGGCGCCCGCGGCAGTGCGGGCGCCCGTTCGTTTTGGGGCAACCAGCGTGGGGTGGAGCAGTGCTTGACGTGGATGCGATCCAGCGTCGGTTGCGGGCATCGTCGCCGCCGCCCATCGACGGCTGCACGGCCGAACAGGCCGCGGCCGTGTTCGTCCCCATGGTCCACCGAACCGATCGAAGCTGGCATGTGGTCCTCATCCGCCGGGCGGACCGCGGCGATCCGTGGTCGGGCCAGATCGCGTTCCCGGGCGGACGAATCGACGCGACCGATGCCGACCCGTTGGCCGCCGCCTATCGCGAGTTGGACGAAGAGGTGGGGATCTCCGCCGCGGCGGTGACGCTCGTGGGCGCGGTGGGGCGGTTTCGCACCCAGACCCGCCCGGTCGACGTGCACGCGTTTCTCGGCGTGTGGGATGGGGCCCAACCGCTGCGTCCCGCGCCCGCGGAGGTGGCGGAAGTTATCGAAACGCCGTGCGCGGAGCTGTGCGCGGCGCACGACCGCGCAGGGTTTGCCGATCGCACGGTTGCTGAGTTGGGCGCGTCGCTGCGTTATCCGGCGGAAAAATGGGAAATATGGGGCGTGACCGCCCGCATCATCCATCATCTCTGCGGGCAGGTCTGGCGCTCGCCGACCAGGGGCGGATGGGGGCGCTGAACAGTCGCAAAGGCGGGCCTCCTCTCGGGTCCGATCTTCATTGACACGCCCGGACTGCCGATATGCCCAGCGCCAAGAGGCGCGGGGTACGATGGACAGTTGGTCGCTCATAACATTGGCAGCGGTCGGGGGCATGGGCGTGCTCGCGTTTCTGCGCGTGGTCGCCAACGAGGTGGCGCTGCAGAATCGGATCATCGAAATGCGCCTGGAGCGCGAGTGCGAGGAGCGTCGCCGCCAGCGCAAGCGCCGAGCGGCGGAGGTGAGCCAGGAGACGCCGGCCGAGGATGCGCCGGATGCGTCCGCGGTTCCCACGGTTTCCGCCGTGGAGGACGCGGCGTGAAGCCCCGGCGACCCGGAGGCCGCGCACCGTCGTGATTTTATTGACTTGCCGCACTCAGCCCCCTAGATTGCAGTCGCCTGCGTCGCGTGTTTCGCTTTGCGTGCTTGGGAGGGCGCTTCATGAACGGAACCACCGTACGACTGAGCAAGCTGAAGGCCGTCGCCAACGTCGTGGGCGTGATGATGATGCTCACCGGCTTGACCCTGGCCGTTCTCGCCTTCATCCCCGGCCAGACCGAGCCGCGGGTGTGGCTCGTCGCGGTGGGTTGCCTGGCGGTCCTGACCGGCGTGGCCGTGATGGTCGGCGGGGCCCTGCTGATCAAGATCGAATCCAACACCTTTCGCGCCTATAACCAGCAACTCGACGCCCACGAAATCATCCAGCGGCAGGCGCTTTTGCTCGAAAAACTCGTGGACAACAGCCTGCTCTCCGACGCCGCCCGGTCCCTCGCCAATCGCGACCGCGAGTGCGAGGCCGTGCGCATGGCCATCCGCAACGACGTGCGCGTCGAACGCTGGGATACGGCTCTGTCGCTCTGCGACGAGCTGGTGCAGCGCTTCGGCAACGCCGAGGAGGCCGAAATCCTCCGGGCCGAGATCAACGAGGCCCGCGTCGACGCCATGCGCCGCCGCTTGACCGAGGCCACGGCGCTCGTGGAGAAGCACCTGGCCGCCTTCGACTGGGACAAGGCCCACGGCGAAATCGATCGCCTGGCCCGGGCCTTGCCCGACGAGCCCCGCGTCGCCCGGCTGCGCCGGCTGTACGACGAGCGCCGCGCCGCCCGCAAGAAAGAGCTGCTCGACGAGTGGAACCAGGCGGTGGCCCGCAATGACGTCGACGGCGCCATCAATATCCTCAAGGATCTGGACACCTACCTCACCCGCGAAGAGGCGCGCTCGCTGGAGGAATCGGCCCGCAACGTGTTCAAGGCCAAGCTGCTGCAACTCGGAATGCAATTCCAGTTTGCCGTGAATGAACAGCGCTGGCGCGACGCGATCGAAGTGGGCCTCCAGATCATGGACGAATTCCCCAACGCCCGGATGTCCAAGGAGGTCTCCGAGGCCATGGACGGGCTGCGCGCCCGCGCGGGCCTCGCCGACGTGGAGATCACCGCCGGCCCGCCACGCGGCCGAGCGTAGACCACGCCCCGAGCTTCCCGCCACACCTCTGCCCATCCGTCCTTTGATCCGGTCGTGGCGCCCGCCACGACGGTCCCCGCGCAACGTCCGAGAATCCACCCTATTCTGAGACCGGCGAGCCGTTCGTCCTCCGCGTGCGGCGCGGGTCGGCATATACCGTAGCGCTACGGTGAACGATGCTGCATTCGGACGGATTATCGGACCCCACTCGTCGCGCCGGCCTGGCGGAACCTGTTCCAGTCGCCCCCTTCGGCCGCCGATACTCCCATGGGCGAGAGAGACGAAGGAACCGAGCGCCGGAGGACGCTTGCCGGCGCGCAACAGGTGTGCGCCCGCGCGGCGCAGCAACGGATGGCTCACCAGAATCCAGCTTGGATGTCCACCATCGCACCGTACGACCGCGCGGTGGGGGAGCGCCCCCCGTTCTTCGGTTTACAGGTGAAATTCACCGTGCTGGTCGTGGGCATGGCCCTGGCCATGGGCGCGCTCGTCGGGGGCATTACCTTCGACTTCTCCTCGCGCATGATCCGCCGGGCCCACGCGGACAACTGCCGCCAGACGGCCGACCTGCTGGCCCTCCGCGCCGCAACCGAGTACGGCGCGTACCACACCAGGCTGGCGGCGCTCGCCGAGGAGGTCGTCCGCTCTGACACCTTGCTCTTCGTCAGCTTCATGGACGCCCAGGGCCGAAACCTGTGCTTCCGGCAGAACACCATGCATCCCCGCATGCCGCGCCTGGCCAGCGGGTTCACCCCCTACACGACCATCGGCACGCCCACCTTCATCGATGCGGAAAAAGGACAACTTCCCCATCTCGATGTGACCTACCCCGTGCGCCGCGCCGTCCCCGCCGAGGGCGATGGTCGATCGGAGCTGCTGGGGTACGTGCGCCTGGGCATGTCCCTGGAGCGCACCATCGCGGAGGTCAACGCCACGGTCGAGCTGCTCACCGGGATTGCCGTGGTGCTCGGCGCCCTTACCGTGCCCTTGGGATTCCTCCTCGTGCGGCGACTGGTGGGCCCGCTCCGCGACTTGTCGCGCACGATGACGCGCTTCGCCGACGGCGATCTGGCCGCCCGCAGCCCCGTGCAACGCCGCGACGAGATCGGCGAACTGGCCATCGCGTACAACGTCATGGCCGATCGCCTCGCGCAAAAACACCAGGAAATCTCCGAGCTCAACGCCGAACTGGAGGAACGTGTGCAGCAACGCACCCGCCAGCTTCGTGAACTGGCCGTGCGCGATCCGCTGACCGGACTGTACAACCGCCGCCACTTCGACGAGGTCCTCCAGCGCCGCTTCGCGGAGGCCAAGCGCTACAACACTGAGCTCTCCTGCATGATGCTCGATCTCGACAACTTTAAGGCGGTCAACGACCACCACGGCCACCAGGCGGGTGACGAACTGCTCATCCTTACCGCCATCACCATTACACGCGAGTTGCGCTCCTCCGACGTCGCCGCCCGCTTCGGCGGCGACGAGTTCGTCGTGCTCCTGCCCCAGACCGGCACCGCCGACGCCCAGGTCCAGGCCACCCGCATTATGCGCCGTCTGGATGAGGCCATGCTCGAGCAGGGCCTCGGAAATCTGGTGACCGTCAGCGTCGGCGTCGCCTGCATGGTCGACGTGGCCTCACGCGATCCCGAGAGCCTCATCCGCGTGGCCGACAGGGCGCTGTACGAGGCGAAGACGCGCGGCAAGAACACCGTCGTGGCCCACGAACTGACGACCTGAACGCGGATTCCCACCCGCGGGCGACATATTTCGACAGGACATCCGAATTCCCCCACGACGGCCCGACCGCTACCGGGGCGGTGGCGCCGTTATGTCGTTTGAACATGCCCCGGACCGCACCATGACGCCCGGTGGCGGTATACAATGGTGCGGGCTTTCTAATCGCGGCCGGGGCGCATTTCGGCTAAGCTTCATGTACGCCGGGGCGCGCGCCGTCGGCGCGTATGGCACGGACGATGCCGGGAGAACGCGAGCATGTTCGCAACCGTGGGCAAGTACGTCGGCGGAAAGGTGCTCACCGCCATTCTGGTGGTCGCCAGCGCGGGTGGGATGTACTGGTTCTACAAGCACCCCGAGCAGTTGGCCACCGTCTGGAACGTGCTCAAGGGCGTGCTGGTGTGGATCGGGCTGGTGCTCGTGCTGCCCTGGGCGGCGTTCTTCGTCACCGGCTGGGTCGTACGCCGGGAGTCGAACCTGGCCGGCGCGCTGCTGCTGGTCGCACTGACGGCCGTGGACGCGCTGTTTGCGTTCTACCTGGCCAATTGGAGCGTGCAGGGGGCCCTCACCTGGATGGTGCTGTTGCTTGGATTCCTCACCGCCGGGGTTTATAATTTCCTGGTCTGCGAATTTCAGGCCACCCGGTTCGAGGAAGGGTGCTGAGCACCCCCATCGGGCGCTGTCAAACGCCGAAATGCGGGCGTTCACGCCGCCCCGGAGCTTCGTCGACGGAAGGCTGAATTATGGTTCTCCCCAAGGCAGGCGATCGCGTCAACAACTTCATCCTCGAGGCCCCCGCCGGCGCCGGCAGCTTCGCCCAGGTCTGGCGGGCCAAGCACCACGTCCTCGACGAAGTCGTCGCGATCAAAATCCTCACCGACCCGCAATACGTCCGCAACTTCCGCCAGGAAGGCGTCGTGGTCCACGGCATCCGCCATCCCAATATCGTCCGGGCCATGGACATCGACCCCTATGCGGATATGCCCTACATGATCATGGAGTACGTCGACGGCCCCGCCCTGCGCAAGGTGATCGACGATCATCCCCAGGGCATGCCGCTCGATGTGGCCGTGCGGATCTTCACCGGCATTCTCACCGGGCTCAAGGCCGCCCACGACGGCGGCCTGGTCCATCGCGACGTCAAGCCGGCCAACATCCTCCTGCGCATGCCCCACGGCGACCTCGCGCAGGTTGAGGAGGGCGACGTCAAACTGACCGATTTCGGTCTCGGCCGGGCCACCAGCGTCACCACCAACTCGCTCCTCCAATCCGGCAGCCTGGTCACCGATGAAGGACGCAGCATCGCCGGAACCCTGGTCTACATGTCGCCCGAGCAGCGCGGCGGCGAACAGATCGACGGCCGCAGCGACCTCTACAGTTGCGCCGTCGTGTTGTTCGAAATGTTGACGGGCCAGCGGCCGGCCGGCAGCGACCTGCCGAGCATGATCCGCCCCGACGTCCCGCCGTATCTCGACGAGCTCTTCCGGGGCAGCTACACGCGGCTCGAACGACGTTTCGCCTCGGCGGACGCGATGCTCGCGGCGCTCCGCGCCGATCGCGGCGCCCGGCGGGTCGTCGCCCGGGCCGCCCACGCCGCGCCGCCCACCCCGGTCAAGCCGCGCGTGCCGGGGGGCATCCCGCTGGTGTGCACCGCCTGCGGCCAGGGCGTGCGCCCGGATGACAATTTCTGCATCCATTGCGGCCAGCAGCAGGTGGAAACGGTGCCGCGGTGTCCGTCGTGCCGGGCGTTCGCGAATCGGGCGGATCGGTTCTGCATCTTTTGCGGGGCGCGCCTGGCAACCGAGACTTGAGTGAGGGGGTGAACCATGCACGCGATGCTGGCGGATGCGGGTTTCGCCTTCGGCTTTGTGCTCATCATGGCCTTGGCGGCCGTGGTGGCCATCGTGGGGGTGTTCGGACTGGTCCTGCGGATCATGGGGGCGATCTTTCGCGGCCTGTTCGGCCACGGATGCGGACCCCAGTCGCCCCCGCAGATGACGGCCGCGCCGCGCGGGGTCATCGAGTGCCCCCAGCCGCACTGCGCCCATCTCAACCCGCCGGGAGCGCGGTTCTGTGCCCAGTGCGGCGTCCCGCTGAAGCGGTAAGTTCCCTGGGGCGGTGCACCCGGCCACCCGGCGGCAAGAGACGTGACGTTGGCGACCGATGAAGACGGCAAGTGAGAACGGATCCAGCCCATGCCCAAGACCGATGCGGCGCGTGCAGCGCTGCGGCTCGAACAGGATTATCTCGCCGGCGTGCTGGCCAACGTCGAGCAGAACAAGGGGGTGCACCTCATCGGCTCCCTTTGGGAAACGGTCACCGACGACGACGGCGACGCCCTGCGGGCCATGATGGCCTCGCGGCGGTTGTACGACCGCGACCTGCTCAAGCAGTTGCCCCACAACCGCCGGGTCTCGGTGAAGGGCGCCGAGCGTTTCCTCTTCTTCTGGCGACGGCCCACCGGCACCGTCACCGTCTCGGCCTTATCGCCGCTCGAGGACCTGCTCGATAGCGACGCCGAAGCCGCCGCGCCCATCGGCGTGACCGAACTGCGGGCCCATTTGCAAAAGGTCGCCGGTTCGTCCAAAGTGCGGCAGGTCGTGGCCGTCTGCGCGCCCACCGGCTTCACCGAAGAGGCTCGGCAGGCGCGGCGGGACATGCCCAGTGCCACGGTGGTACTGGCCGAGCCCGACCCCAGCGGCGGCTGGCGGATCACCTGCGACGACGACGTGCCGCCGTTCGTCCGTAAGATGTTCGATCCGGAGGACGCCGAGCGCAAGATCGAGCGGGTCCGGCGCGAGGTGGAGCGGTGCAGCCCCGAACTGATCACCGGCGGGCTCGGGGCGGACGCCCTGGCCGATCGGCTGCATCTGCCCACCGCCATGGTCGAGGCCGCACTCAGCCGGATCGCCGCCGATGATCCCGAGCTGCGGGTGTCGAAATCGTCGGGAACCACGTTGCTCTACCGGGGCGCGCCGACGCTGGTGAAGGAGAAGTCCATGAGCTTTGTGGATCGCATCAAGGAGATGTTCGCCCGCGAAGGCAACGAGGGCAACAAGATCAACGTGCTCGCCGAGCGGCGCGCGGCCCTGGCCCAGCGGCGCGACCGCCTCTACGAGGAAATCGGCAAGCTCGAAGAGCGCGAGGCGGAACTGCTCCAGCAGGGGCGCGAAAACAAGTCCACCGTGGTCCGGCGGCGGCTCGCGGCGCAGGTCGCTCAGATCCGCAAGGACATCGGCCGGCAAAACACCACCGCCAAGATGTTGAACCAGCAGATCAACATCATCTCCACCGATATTCACAATCTCACCCTCATCCAGCAGGGTGAAGCGGCCGCTTTGCCCACCACCGAGGAACTGACCGAGAACGCCGTCAAGGCCGAGGAGATGCTCGAAACCCTCCGCAGCGATGCCGACCTGGTCGAAAGCCTCGAAACGGGCGTCGGCGAGGTGTTGGCCACCGGCGACGAACTCGACATCATGGCCGAATTCGACGCGCCGCCCGAGGCGGCCTCCGCAACCGGGACCTCCCGTGCCGGCGCCGATGAGCAGGCCGAGGACCGCATCGCGGCCGAGTTCGACGAACAGCCCGAACCGCCCACCCCCGCGCCGCGCAAAAAACAGGCGGACCCGGAGACGAGCTGACCAACTGATCAAAGCCCCGAGCGCGCGCTCCGGAGGCATGCAGGTGGGCCATCGTAGCCCACTCGACCACAGGAAACCCTTCCGCCGAGCCGCCGCCGAGCGACGAGACAACCGTAAACGAGCGATGACATGGCCTTTATGGACTGGTTGGTAAAACGCAAAAAGCCGCTCTCGGAAATGACCCGCTCCGAGCTGCGCCGCCAGGAACTCCTCCTGGAAAAGGACCGCACGCAACTGCTCAACCGGGTGACCAAGCTCGCCCACAAAAAACAGGAGCTGTTCCAGCGCGGAGCCGCTGAGAAAATGCCCGAGGTCCGCCGCATGCTCGCCCAGGAGTTCGAGCTGATGACCAGCGAGCAGCTCATGCTCAGCCGCCAGCTCAATATCCGCAGCAAGGAGATGATGACCGTTTCGCGCCTGCGCATGCTGCGCGAGAACGCCGACCGGGCGGCCGGCGTCGGCGGCAAGCTCGGGCTCATCAGCGAAAAAGACATCCTTCGGCTGGGCAAGCTCATCGAGAACGACTCGATCAAGACCGAGATGTACCAGGAACGCCTCGACGAAATTCTCAAGCTCGGCGCCGAAGTCGACGAGGGCGCCGCTGGCATCAGTGAGGCCGGCGAGTCGGTCATGCAGGTCTGGGACCAGATGGACCGCGGAGCCATCGCCGACTCCGCCGAGGGGTTCGACGAGGCCGATCGCCGCGTCCGCGAGCAGCAGCACGCCGCCCCGGAGGAGTGAGGGAAAGTCAGAAGTCAAAAGTGAGAAGTCAAAAGTCAAAGGTCAGAAGTCAGAAGTTAGAAGTTATAAGTCAGAATTGAGAAGTCAGAAGTCAAAGGTCGCAAGTGACTGTAAACAGCACCGCGGGGAGCGGACGCGGCGCCGCTTGCCGGCAGATGTTGTAAGGAGGTTGGGATGGCGCAGCCGTTGAGACGCAGCACGCACAACCGCATGTTCGCCGGGGTCTGCGGCGGACTGGCCGAATATTTCGGCATGGATCCCACCCTCCTACGGGTGATCTACGTGCTCGTATCCCTCCTGTCGGCCGCGTTCCCCGGCCTGCTGGTCTACATCGTGCTCTGGATCGTAGTCCCCGAACGCGAATGGTGAACAGGTGGGCAAGTGGGCAAGTGAGAAAGTGGGAAGGTGAGAAAGTGGGAAGGTGAGAAAGTGGGAAGGTGAGAACGTAACGGGGGCTGTTGGTACTCTATGAGGAGTCTGTATTTCGGCAGGGGGGCGGTGTTCATTGCATGCGGGAGCAACCCGATGGCCCGGAAGCGATCGCCGATTCAGCGATTTGAGGATTTGCAGGTTTGGCAGGCTTCGCGTGAACTCGTCAAATGGGTCTATCACGCGGCGCGAACCCAGCCTTTGAAGCGTGACCCGAGCTTGGTTGATCAGATGCAGCGGGCTGCCGTAAGCGTATCCAGCAATTTGGCAGAAGGACATGAACGCGGCTCGCGGGTCCAGTACGTCGAATACTGTTTCATCGCCAAAGGATCGGCCGGCGAACTTCGCAGCCAGGTGATCAATGCCCACGACGTCGGCCTGCTGGATGACAATGCGTATGCTTACTTGTACGAACGATGCCTGGACGTTTCGCGGCTGCTCGGCGGATACATCAAACACCTGCTGGAGAGTTGCGCCAAGGTGCCCGGCTCCAAGTTCACTCGGGCGGCGGATCGGGACCGCCCCGCCTGGGAGGAGTTCCTCGCCGACCATGGAATCAGGCAGTTGCCCGACGGACAGTGCGTGCTGATCGACCCGGTTGCAGAAAGCGCGAAAGCGAACCTGCAAGAAACGGATGCAATCTCATGAAAAAGAATCCCACAACCTGTTGCATCCACCTTCGCACCTTCGCACCTTCGCACTTTCTCACTTTCGCACGTTCTCACTTTTGCACCCGTGCAAGGAGCTTGGCCTGATGGGGCTGTTTAAATCCAACGAAGAACGCCGCATCGAGCGGGACATCAAGATTCGCCAGGGCATCCGGCGGATCGAGAAGGCCATTCGCGAGCAGGCCAAGTTCGCCGACGAGTTCGTCCGCAACGCCCGCCGGGCCAAGGAAATCGGCGACATGGGGCAGTACAACTTCATCCGCAACTCGCTCAAAAAAACCGCCACCATGCGCCGCGTGCTCGAACGCCAGCTCCTCAGCGTCAAGAACGCCATGCTCATCAAGAAGCAGGCCGAAGCCAGCGCCGACTTCGCCGGCGCCATGGGCATGATGGCCACCGAAATCGGCCGGCTCTTCGGCGAAACCGACCTGGTCAAGACCCAGGCCGACTGGGAAAAGGCCATGGTCCAGTCCCAGACCATGGAGGAGCGCATGGCCATGTTCCTCGACACCGTCGAGGACATCGCCTGTCAGGACGCCGAAATGACCAGCTCCGACGCGATCAGCGACGAGGAGATCGACCGCATGATCGAGGCCGAGGCCGAGGCCGAGCACCAGAAGGAACTCGGCAAGCTCGCCAGCCTCCGCGCAGAACTCGACGCCCTCAAGGGCAAGGGAGAAAAAACCAAGTAGGGCGGGCCATGCCCGCCGAAGCTGCACCCTGGCGTATCGCTCTGTAGGGCGGGCCGTGCCCGCCTTCCAAACTGTAGGTCGGGCCATGCCCGCCGAAGCTGCACCCTGGCGTATCGCTCTGTAGGGCGGGCCGTGCCCGCCTTCGGCCGAATGCCGCGACGGACTGGCGCCGACCTTTGGGTCTCAACGACGGCGGTCGTCGTTTCCACCGCAAAGCATCGAGCGGTGTCATATGTGGGTAGGGCGGGCCGTGCCCGCCTTCCAAACTGTAGGGCGGGCCATGCCCGCCTTGGATTTGTCGGGCAGGCGGGCACGACCTGCCCCACGGTGCTTCACGATGATTAGGTCCCGATCACAACTGGATCCGTTCACGGAGGCAGGCATGTTCTTCGAGAAAGCCGGGCCGCTTTGGGACACGTTGAACGCATTGGAGAAGCGTCTCTCCGCGAATGAAATTCCCTACGTGATCATTGGCGGACTGGCGCTTACCGCCCACAAGTACAATCGGCAGACCATCGACATTGACATCGTCGTGAGGCCGCGGGATTTCGAGGAGTTCAAGACGCGGGTGGCCGGCGCCGCATATGTGCCCGCCCCGGGCGCGCCGCGCCGCTTCCGGGACACCGCGACTGAGGTGGACGTGGATTTCCTCATCGCGGGCGAACTCGCCGGCCATCGTGGGAAGAACCGCGTTGTGCGCTTTCCCGACCCTTCCGAGGCCGAAGTGCACGCCGAAATCCCCACGGTTTCGCTCGCGCGATTGATTGAGTTGAAGCTCGTGACCTGGCGTTTTAAAGACTGGGGCGATGTTGTCGAGTTGATTCGGCGGAACGATCTCAGTGAAGACTTTGCCGAGCAACTGAACCCGCTGGTCCGCAGAGCGTACTGCGAATGTTACGACCAGATGGTCGAGGATCGCCGCTACGAGGCCGAAGGATAATCGGATCAGCCCGTGTCGGCGACCCGGAGTATTCGCAACCTGTAGGGCGGGCCGTGCCCGCCTTCCAAACGAATCCCCGGTGGGCGCGACTCGCCCCCCGGGGTCATACGCTGCGGCGACCCATGGCCGGCCAAGTGAACAGAACGGAAGCCATCGCGAATCCCGAACCGGAACTGTATTGCCGCAATTGCGGCTATAACCTCAGAGGTTTGTCTGAAAACCGATGCCCGGAATGCAACAGATCCTTCGATCCGAAAACCGCTGCGGCAACCCGTACGGCCGCCCCTTCCGCGCCACGTCTCTGGAGCTTCCGGCTCGCTTGGCTGGCGAGCATGGGCTGGGGCGCTTACCAGGTCTACATCGAGGTGTTCCGGGCGTTTTACGGAGGCCACGTCGTCCATCTGGGCTTCACCTTGACAATGGTGCCCGCCTGGATTGTCTGCCTGCTGCTTGCCGATCCGGTGTGGCACAGCACCACGCATCACTGGCATGCTCGCAGGCTGCTGGCTTATCTTGCCATGATGACTTTGTCCGTGTACCTGATGGAATACGGCAACCTTCGCACCATGGTCGACTGGTACGACCAATGGTGAAGCGGGTAGGGCGGGCCGTGCCCGCCTTCCAGACGAATCCAACGCGGGCACGGCCCGCCCTACAGGTTTTGACGAAAGGGTCGTTTCGACCGGGGCTTGATCTGCGAGCGTAAAACATCCATGGCCGTTTCCTACGCCACATTCGAACGCCTCAAAAGCAAGGGCATCGCCGCCTACAAAAAAGGCGAGTACGCCGCCGCACGCTCCCTGCTCACCGAGGCCGCCGAGTGCATGATCGAACTCGCCGAAGCCACCGACAAAACCGAGGTCCGCCGCCAGCGCGAAGAAATCGCCACCGAACTGATCGACCTCGCCAAGGACTGCAAACGCTACGAATCTGCCCCGCCCGGCAGGCATCCGCGCATGCGGGCCAAGGAGGACGACGACGGCGACGGCAAGGACGCCTCCGAGTGGATCGCCAAAGACCGCCCCGACATCGGCTTCGACGACATCGCCGGCCTCGACGAAATCAAACACGAAATCCGGCTGAAGATGATCTACCCCTTCAGCCACCCGGAACTGGCCAAACGCTACGGCATCGCCGTCGGGGGCGGCCTGCTGCTCTACGGTCCCCCGGGCACCGGCAAAACCATGATGGCCAAGGCCGTCGCCCACGAGATCGAGGCCACCTTCTTCGTCATTAGCCCCGCCCAGATCCTCTCCAAGTGGGTCGGAGAGGCCGAACAGAACATCCGCAAGCTCTTCGAGGCCGCCAAAGAGGAGCCCAAGTCCGTCATCTTCATCGACGAGGTCGAGGCCCTTGTGCCCCGCCGCAAGAGCGACAGCTCCACCGTCATGGCCCGGGTCGTGCCCCAGATCCTCCAGGAACTCGAAGGTTTTGACCGCCAGGGGGACCGGGCGCTATTGTTCATAGGGGCCACCAACAAGCCCTGGATGCTCGACGAGGCCATGATGCGCCCAGGTCGCCTCGATACCCGGGTCTACGTCGGCCTGCCCGACGCCCCGGCGCGCTTCAAGCTCCTCGAGATCCACCTGGCTGATCGACCCGTCGCCGACGACGTCGATCTCGGGCCCCTCTGCGACGTGCTTGAGGGCTACAGCGGCGCCGACATCAAGAGCATCTGCCAGCAGGCGGCCCAGGCGGCGTTCATGGATGCGCTCGGCGGCACGGACGGCCGGTTGATCAATCACGCGGATCTGCTCCGCATCATCGAAGCGACCCAGCCTTCGGTGAGGCCGGCGGACCTGATCCGCTTCGACAAGTTCATCGAAACCGGCAAATAACGGGTCCGGGTTTTCGAATACAGCAAGAGGGGCCGCCGTGGTTTGCGGCCTGAGGGTGCGGCAATGAGTACGACGTTCAATCTCGACGCTTGGTTTCGCGACTTCCGTTCGATCGCGGTGCTGACCCCGCCGGGGGCGCTCTTCGGCGTGCTCAAGCGCAGCTTCGAGCTGCCCGGCGCCTTCGCCGCCCGCACCGTGCGGCGCGACGGCGCCCAGCAGATGTACGCTCCCGGCGCCGACGTCAGCGGCGATGACGTCACCGAGGTGATGTTCGCCCGCACCACCCCCTTCGATATCGCCCTGGACATTCCCCAACTCACCGCGAGCGACCGCTACCTCTGCGATGCCCACGTCGCCGCCCGCCTGCGCGTCCTTCCGGAACGCCGGGAGTTCGACGCCTTCCAGGCCAAGGTCATGGGCAGCCAGACCGCCGTCGATATCGCCGCCGTCGAAAACTATGTGCGCCCGGCGGTCGATCAGGCCCTGCGCGACTTCGTCGAGCAGCACAGCGCCGGCGACTTGGTCGATGGCCGGGTCAGCGACGCCTGCATCGCCGCGGTCACCGACGCTCTTCAGGGCCCGTGTTTCGCCGGCGGTTTGGCGGTGGAGACCGGACCGGCCGTCCGCTTCCGCTCGCCCGAGTACGACAAGGTGCGCCAAGCCGAGCAGCACGCCGCCCGCTCGCTCGACGAGCACGAGGCCCAGACGCAGCTTCGCGATGCCCTCGCGGCCGCCCAGACCGCCCGGCTCGATCATCTCGAAGCGATGCTGAGCCGCCTCGAAGGCCTCGCCCACGCCTCTCCCGACGTCGAATTGCCCGAACTGATGAAAGCCTTCACCGAGAGCGAGCGGGGGCAGTTGTACCAGGCCCTCTTCGCCTCCCACGCACGCCGCCGGGTGACGGCGCTCGCCGCCGTCGTCGCCGGGACGGAACTCCTGCTCTTCGACGCCCACGCGCCGCAGCGACTGGTCCGCCGGATGGAACTGGGCGGCGACGCGGGCCCGCCGCGCTCGATCCAGCGCGACCCGCAAAGCGGCAAGCTGCTCGTCGGCGCTGCCCGCGGCGTCTATCTGCTCGATGCGGAAGGCGCCGCCATCGAAGGCGTGTACCACGCGCCCGACGCGCCGCCCGTGCGCGGCGGTTGCAACGCTGCGGCCCTCCACGGCGACAACCTCATCGCCACCCACTCCGAGCTCGGCGTGCTTCACTGGCGCCTCGGCCAGATGGAAAATCCCCAGGCTTTGGTCGCGGATCTGACCACCGGCGCCAAGACCGTGCGCTACGCCCAGTTCGCCCGCGAGCGGTTCTGGTGCACGGTGGACGATCGCATCGTCAGCGTGCCGGCCGACGACCTGACCGCCGCGCCGCACATCGTCGACACGGGACGCACCGTGGTGTCGGCGCTCTGCGTGTCCGACCACGGGATTCACGTGGGCAACGCCGAGGGCGACATCCTCCGCTTCGACGAACGCGGCCACGTCCCCACGCGTCTGCACGGCGGCAGCCGCCGACCGGCCGAATCAGTCCAGCTTCTCACCGCCGGAGGCGTCGGCCGCCTGTACTACACCGACACCTCCCTGGCCGTGTTTGGCCGGGTGCTCGGCGACGCGTTCGTCTGCCGCTACGAGGCCGGAGGCCAGACCATCCGCCGCGCCGAGGCGGCCCCCGACATTGTCGTCGGCACCACCGACGCGCGCGATCGCATCATCGTCTGGCAAGCCGACCATCCCGACCGGCCCAGCGACGTGGTCAACGTAGCCCAGCTCACCGGCCACAGCGTGCAGGACGTGTGCCTGATTCCCTTGGCGCACACTGAGTGCTGAATTGGGTGCGGGCGACGGTTGGGCTTCACTGCCATAACCGCCAAGCTGCCGCAACCGCGGCGCCGCCGCATCAGCCACGCTGCCGTAACAGCGCATGACCTCCGACAGGCTTTCCACCCTGCGCCCTCAATCCCCGCCGCCACCCCCCTTGGAAGCAGACGACCGGCCCGCTAAGTCCTAGTCGCGCTCGCCTGCATCGCCATGGGCCGGGGAGCCCAAGCCCGCGCGGATCCCCGGTTGGATACACGACAACCCCCGCGACTGCGGTTTTCTACGCGGACCTGACACCCACGCGCCTCCTCCGGCGGGCCGGTCCTCCCAACCGGGAGACCGGCCCGTCCGCGTTGCGCGACTTCTGAAACCAACGCATTAGTCATCAAAGCGGCAGGGGCGTGACAGGCACGCCTGCGAACTGCTCTGCCAGCAGGCCCCGCCCAGACCGGCCACGGCCAGATCGTGCCCGTCCACGTCGCCGTCCTGGTCGTAGTCGAACCAGCCGTACTCGGCCGCGGCCACGAACGCGCCGTAGGGCTTGTACCAGTAGCGTTCGATCACCGCCCCGTTCATGGCCGTCAGGGCGGTCACGTTCCAGTTGGCGTCTTGATGCACGTAGGCCCAGCCGCGGTCCTTGACCCGCTGACACACGATCTCGTCGATGTACCGCGTGCCGTGAACCACCAGCAGCTCCACGTCGTCGGCCCCGTTGCGCACCTCGATGATCTGGTTACCACTATACAGATACGTGAATGCCCCATCCAGATCGCCGAAGTTGGTCACGGTTTTCTGGATCCGTCGCCCTAGGCCACCTCAGCAAGCAAGAGTCGTTCATTCAGCGGAAGTCATCTTCCGCACCACCCTTCGGATCAGTATGAGTTGTCCCGAATACCAGACGATTGCAGAAACCAATATAGCAATGAGCAGGCTTGGCGTGAACCGAAGCGACCCTCTGCGAACAAGCCTGACTTGCTGGCCGACAAACCTCGAGGAACTCTGACACGCTGCCCAAAGATCGCCGCTTTCAATTCCATCGCCAATGACCTCAAGCAGATCCGTGGCATCAAGCGACGCCTCCGAATTCGGCGCCTTTGGCGCTGCGTTCCTCAGGAGATTCTGTAGTTTGCCGTGGACCACGCTACTGAAACCGGGCGATCCTGCTACTTTGCTGGAACGACAGTCTTCTTCCGCTCGGATTTCATCGAGCGCTACTAACGCTTCGGCAGAGTGTTGCGCGTTCTGCGCGGTCACGGAAATGTGTGCGTACTCATGGGGAGCCGAAGAAACGCGTCCATCCACATCAATGAAGCTCAGCGCGATTTGGTGGTATTGCCCCGACCGAGGAATCAGTTTGACCGCGCCCGATAGTATGTAGGTCTTGGGAGGCTGGAAGGCTTGAAGCCGCCAGGTAGCCACTGTCAAGACGCCGAGCACGATCATTGCCCAGCCAAACCTCAATCGCCGACGCACTGGCTTAAGAATATCCAAGAGTTGATGTTCTGAGCGGCTCCCGCATTCCGGGCACGGGCTGCCTTGCAAGCCTCGTAGAGAGTAACCGCACAGCGCGCATACTGGTGGGTATTCTCCCTTGCGGGCATGAGGCCAACGAGCGAGCAGCACTATGCCTGTAGTCATGAGCAAGGCTGCGAGAAACACGAAGCCCATCCGGTACATCTCCCAAGTGTTCACGCCATGAAGCCCCGGACCACGACGCGTCAAGACAATGCTCTACACGTCTACACATATCCATTCACCCACGCAGTAATAGCAGATGGGTCCGATACACCAGAGCACCCCCTCGCACGAGCAAATCTTCGAGACCTCAGGAGTTTGGGAGGCCAAAGACCTTAGCCACTGCAGGTCAGCAGCGCCATAGCAGATATTCAAGTTAACTTTAACGTCATCGCAGCATTTTGGCTTGTTTGCACATTGCCTACGTATGTAGGCCGGCCCGATGGGAACGCCCTGATCATCGTAGCCAAGTCCGCCACCTTGCCCCCCATGACCATAGATATTCAATGTGCTCCGACAGCATTTCTTCTGGTTGCCCGGCATTAAAGGGTCGCTGCCGGGAACAATAGGATCAATGGTCAAGCCAAGCGGGTCGCGCTCAGCAACTGGTTGACTGAGCACATACCCGTAGGCATTCTGGGCATCGGAACGGGGGTAGATAGATGTGTTCAATGAAAGCGGATCCACCTGCATGAACCGCCGCATCTTGGGATCGTACTGCCGGGCCCGGTTCTGGAAGCTGGCGATCTCAGCGTCGTAGAGCAGGCCTTGGTGGGCGAAGGGGTTGCCTCGGCGGGTGCTGGGGGCGGCCGGTACGCGTTGCAGTGCGGTATCGCTGGTGAGGGTGGTCACGTAGGCGCTGATGATGGCGTAGTCAGACCCGTCGATGTCGCGGTCGCCGTCGGCGTCCATGGCCTGGCAGGCCTGGGTGCTGCTGCCCAGGCAGGCGCCGCCCAGCCCCACCACGGCCGCATCGGCGCTATCCACATCGCCGTCCTGGTCGTAGTCGAACCAGCCGTACTCGGCCGCGGCCACGAACTCGCCGTAGGGCTTGTACCAGTAGCGTTCGATCACCGCCCCGTTCATGGCCGTCAGGGCCGTTACGTTCCAGTTCGCGTCTTGATGCACGTAGGCCCAGCCGCGGTCCTNNNCCCCGTTGCGCACCTCGATGATCCGGTTGCCATTGTACGGGCATAAGTACGCCCGCTCCAAGCCCCGATATGGGATATTCCTACCCTCAACCGACATCCACCCCCCAGGCCCAACGCCACCCGCCAGCAGCCTCCCGCCTCCAGCCCCCGACCATTCAGCACGCAGCCGCCAGCCCCCAGCCTCCAGTCTCGGGCCCACCATTCAGCACTCAGCACTCAGCACTCAGCATTCAGCATTCATCGCCCCCCCCAAATCCCTCAATCCCTTTTTTTCCGCGTTTTCAACCCCGCCAGACGCCCTGGATAGATCACCCCGCGCGTTATATATGATGGATGCGGAGCCCTACGCCCTCCGCATGCCGACATCCGAACCGTCCGGTACGCCCAAGCGGCCCCGCCAGAGCCCGGAATTCAGAGCCCGGAAATCACAGCCCCGGAATCTGAGCCCCGAGCGCAAGCTCCGGGGTCAAAGCGTTCAGGACTTCGAGCGCAAGTTCCGGGGTCCGGGTTGCTGAGCCCCGAATCAGAGCTCCGAGCGCAAGCTCCGGAGTCAACCG